>Ga0315912_10000402_pt1 | contig 84763 bp, 67 predicted proteins | sample VfabasoilMG_FD_204469 | JGI IMG/M metagenome (GOLD analysis project Ga0315912, IMG submission 204469) | Garden soil microbial communities collected in Santa Monica, California, United States - V. faba soil | ecosystem: Environmental > Terrestrial > Soil > Garden | place: USA: California... | reverse complement strand
ACATGGTGGAAGATGAAGACATCCGTTTAACTATAAGTACCTTTGGTGCTAATCTAGATACGGTCGCTAAGCAGTTGATTCAGTTAGCCAACGAGAACGGGGGTCGCGACAACGTCTCGGTGGTGCTTGCCCAGGCGCATGAAGCGTTCCCGGCTAGCAAAGGTGTGATGGACAAACTTCTGGGCTGGTTTAGTTAAGGGAAGGCGCACTCAATGGCACGTCTGGTCTTAAGCCTGGATAACCAGGTCCTCGCCGAATACAACATGAACAAGGAGCGGTACACGATTGGCCGACTCCCGGACAACGACATCCGCATCGACAACTCGGCGGTGTCGGGTCATCACTCGTTGATCATCAACATCCTCAACGATTCATTCCTCGAGGACCTGAACAGCACCAACGGCACCTACGTCAACGGCAAGCTCATCAAGAAGCATGCGCTGCAACATGGCGACGTCGTGACCGTGGGCCATCACCAGCTGCGTTTCGTCGAGGACGACGAGGCCCAGGACGAATTCGAAAAGACGATGGTGATCCAGCCGTCGTCGCGCCCCGCCGCCGAGAAGATGCGCGCGGCCAAGGACGTTGCCGAGAAGGTTTCCGCGGATCTGTCCGCCAGCGGCGCCCGCAAGGGTCTCGATGGCAAGACGCCGGTCAAGAAGGCCAAGCTGCAGGTGCTCTCCGGTTCGTTCGCGGGCCGCGAGCTCGAGCTCAACAAGGCACTGACCACGCTCGGCCGCCCGGGCATCCAGGTGGCCGCGATCACGCGCCGCCAGGACGGCTTCTTCATCGTGCACGTCGACAGCGATACGCCTAACAACTACCCGCTGGTCAACGGCACGGCCATCGGCAGCCAGGCGCGCAAGCTCATCGACAACGATGTGATCCAGCTCGCCGGCGTGAAGATGGGATTCTTCGAAGGCTGACGCCAGGCATCATCCGAAAGAAACACGCCGGCCCATTCCGCGAAGAATGGGCCGGCGTTTTCATTTGGGCGTGGTGGGTTCCCACAACCAGGCGAAGATCGTGGCGTTCATGACGAGGTTGAACACCGCGTGCGACACGATGGCCGGCAGCAACGAGCCCGTGCTCTTCCGCAGCCAGGCGAACATCCAGGCCGTTGAGAACATGAGCAGCATCCAGAGGCCGCCCGACAACGGCCTCAATCCCACGCCCGCGGCCGTGAGGAACAGGCCGTGGTGGCAGAGATGGATGACGGCGAAGGCTGCGCATTCCGCGATCGTGCTGGCGCGCGGGCTGAATCGCTGTTCGAGCGCGTGCTGAAGCAAGCCGCGGAAGAAGATCTCTTCGCCGATGGGACTGAAGAGCATCGCGGGGATGGTGAACACCAGGTGCAGGCGCACCGCATCCCAGCCCGCCGTATCCATCATGCGGCGATAACCATTGGCGATGCTGACGAACCAGTTGTCGGTGCCGGCGCCAAACAGCGCCGCACCCAGGACGAAGCAGGTGCAGGCCGCGGCCGCACCGGAGGCCACGGCGATTCCAGGCCAGCCGCGGTTGGCTGGCAGCCTGAAGCCCATTTCGCGCCGCGCGGCGGCCGTGAGCAGCAGAAACGGCAGCAGTGACATGACCACGAAGCCGAGCGGCATCACCCAGCGCAGGTTCACCGGGCCCAGGGTCCCCACGACACGGACCGCGGCGAACACCAGCGCGAAGACGATGGCGACGACGATCAGCCCCTTTCTGACCGAAGTTGCCTCGGAGCTCGTCACCGCAGGTTCGAACCCAATTCCAGCGGCACACGCTGACTGACGCCGCAGAGCAATTCGTAGGGAATCGTGTCCGCGTGCCCGGCGATCTCCTCGACCGGCAAACCCTCGCCCCAGATCACGGCCTTGTTGCCGGCCGCGATTTTCGCCGCGCCCGTGACATTCACCGCGATCATGTCCATGGAGACGCGCCCCACGAGCGGGTACCGAGTCCCTCCGATCAACACCGGAGTGCCGTTCGCGAGGTGACGCGGCAAGCCATCGCCATAACCCGCCGCGAGGATCGCGATCGAACTATCGCGCTCCGCGCGCCATGCACCCGCGTATCCCACCGTCTCTCCGCGCTTCACCTCGCGCACGGTGAGCACCGTGGATTCCAGCGTCATGACGGGCTTGAGTCCGTACTTCGCGGCGGATTCGTCCGGAAACGGCGAAACGCCGTACAGCGCGAGTCCAGGGCGCACCCAGTCACCGTGGGCGCGTGGCCAGGCCAGCGTACCAGCGGAATTGCCGATGCTGGTGGCGAGACGCTGATCGCCGCCGGCGCCCGCCGCGCGCAGCGTCGCTTCGAATTTTTCGACCTGCGCGCCGGTCATGGGCTCGCTGCGCTCGTCGGCCCGTGCCAGGTGCGTCATGACGCGCAGCTCGAGCGCAGGGACGGTGAGCGCGCGCAGCCGCTCCAGCGCAGCGGCAAACGCCTCCGGCCGGAAGCCGAGGCGATTCATGCCCGTATCCACCTTGATCCACACCACGAAGCGGCGCGCACCCCGATAGGACTCCAGTAGTTTGAGCTGCTGCGGATCGTGCACCACCAGTTCGAAACCGTGGTGCGAGGCTTCAGCCAGCTGATCGGCGCTGAATACGCCTTCGAGCAGGACGATGGGCGCGCGAATACCCGCACTGCGCAGGGCCATGCCCTCTTCGAGCCTTGCCACGGCGAAAGCGTCGGCGTCCGCCAGCGCGAGTGCCGTGGAGACCAGGCCGTGGCCATAGGCATTGGCCTTGACCACCGCCATGACCTTGGCGCCAGGCGCGTACGCGCGAATCGTGCCGAGGTTGTGGCGAAGCGCGGCGCTGTCGATCAACGCGCGGATCAGGCGTGTCAACGCATGATTCCTTCGCCGTAGGCGGGATCCACGTAGTTCTCGAAGCGGCTGTTCGCGCCCTTGAAGGTCAGGCGGATCTCGCCGATCTCGCCGTTACGGTGCTTGGCGAGATCGATTTCCGCGACGCCCTTCTTGGGCGTCTCGCGGTTGTAGACCTCGTCGCGGTAGATGAGCAGGATCATGTCCGCGTCCTGTTCGATGGCGCCGGATTCGCGCAGATCCGACATCACCGGCTTCTTGTTCTCGCGCTGCTCGACACCGCGATTCAGCTGCGACAGCGCGATGACCGGGCAATTGAGTTCTTTTGCCAGCGCCTTGAGGCCGCGCGAGATCTCGGAGATCTCGGTGGCGCGGTTTTCCTTCGTGCCGGGCACCGTCATGAGCTGCAGGTAGTCCACGACGATGAGGTCGAGGCCATGCTCTCGCTTGATGCGCCGGGAACGCGCGCGCAATTCGGTGGGCGTGAGCGCCGGCGTGTCGTCGATGAAGATCTTCGCGTCCTGCAACTGCTTGGTCGCGCTGGTGATGCGCGGCCAGTCGTCTTCCGACAGCTTACCGCTGCGGATATTGCCCAGGTGCACACTGCCCACCGACGACAACATGCGCGTGAGGATCTGCTCGGCCGGCATTTCCAGCGAGAAGATCGCCACCGAGGCACGAATGCCTTCCTTGAGTGCCGCGAACTCCGCCATGTTGATGGCCAGCGTCGACTTGCCCATCGAGGGGCGGCCGGCCACGATCAGCAGGTCACCGCCCCGCAGGCCACCGGTCTTGGCGTCGAAATCGATGAAGCCGGTCGGCAGTCCGCGCGGCTTGTTCGGGTTGTTGTACAGGTCGTCGATGATGTCGATGAGCGCGGGCAGCGCCTGCTTGGCGCTGACATAACCCTTGCCGCGCGAGCTGCCCTCGGCGATGGCGAAGATCTTGCGCTCGGCCTGTTCGACCAGCTCGCGCGCGGTTTCACCTTCTTCGCTCCAGACGGAGCTGGCGATTTCGCCGCCGGTCGTGACCAGGGCACGCAGCAGCGCGCGTTCCTTGACGATCTCCGCGTAGGCACGCGCATTGGCCGCGCCGGGAGTATCCCGCGTCAGCGAGCCGAGATACGCCAGTCCACCGGCGTCCTGGAGCTTGCCCAGGCGTTGAAGATGCTCCGAAACGGTGACCGGATCGCAGGGCTGCGCCTCGCCCGCCAGCGACGCAATGCTCTCGAAAATCAGCTTGTGATCCGGGCGGAAGAAATCGTCGGCCGCGACCACGTCACCGACGTTGTCCCAGGCGGCGCGGTCCAGCATGAGGCCGCCCAGCACGGCCTGCTCCGCTTCGATGGAATGCGGTGGCGCTCGCAGATCACTCGGGATGGAATTCTCGCGGCGGAATTTGGGCGTGCTGGACATCGATGACTACCCCCAGGATCGGCGGATAGTTTCCACTCTCGAACGTCCTGCGACTAGAAGAATTTGCGCGGCAATCCGCCAAAAGAAAACGGCACCCGAAGGTGCCGTTTCCAATCATCGCTTTGGAAGCGATTTACTCTTCAGCCGTGATGACCACCGGCAGCTGCACGTCGATGTCCGTATGCAGGTGCAGGGTCACCGCGTGGTCGCCCACCATGCGCAGCGGACCATTGGGCAGACGCACTTCGGCGCGCGCCAGCTTGTGGCCCGCCTTGGTGGTCGCTTCGGCGATGTCCGCCGTGCCGATCGAACCGAAGAGCTTGCCTTCGGTGCCGGCCTTGGCGGTGATCTGCAACTTGAAGTCCTTGAACGCCGCGGCGCGCTTCTCGGCGTCCGCCAGCTGTTCACGCGCGATCTTCTCGAGCTCGGCGCGGCGGGCTTCAAACTTCTTCACGTTTTCCGGAGTGGCCAGCGTCGCCTTGCCCTTGGGCAGCAGGAAGTTGCGGCCGTAGCCGGACTTCACCTTGACGCGGTCACCGATGTTTCCAAGGTTTGCCACCTTGGTGAGCAGAATGACGTCCATGGTTTAACTCAGTGCTGGTCGGTGTACGGCAGCAGCGCGAGGTAACGCGCGCGCTTGATCGCCGCCGAGAGCTGGCGCTGGTAGAACGCCTTCGTGCCGGTGATGCGGCTCGGGACGATCTTGCCGGTCTCGGTGATGTACTGCTTCAGGATCGCGAGATCCTTGTAGTCGATCTGCTTCACGCCCTCGGCGGTGAAACGGCAGAACTTGCGACGTCGCGAGAACGAACGGTTGCCGCCACCGGCACCACCGCCACCCGGGCCACTGCGACGCGGTTTATCGTCTTTCATCAGGCGTTTACTCCCATGTCGTCGTCATCGCCACCGAAGGAATCTTCACGGCGCTCGCGGCGCGGTCCGCCTTCCTTCTCTTCCTGCGCGGCCTTCGCCATCGGCGACGGCTCGGTCACGGCTTCGTCCATGTTCACGACGAGGTGACGCAGCACCGCATCCGAGAAACGGAACGCGCCCGTGAGTTCCTGCAGGGTCTTCTGATCGGTTTCCACGTTCAGCAGTACGTAGTGCGCCTTGTGGACCTTGGCGATGGGGAAAGTCAGCTGGCGACGGCCCCAGTCTTCGAGACGATGCACGGTGCCACCACCGGCGGAAATCATTCCGCGGTAGCGCTCGATCATGGCGGGGACTTGTTCGCTCTGGTCCGGATGGACCAGGAACACGATTTCGTAATGCCTCATGGTTGCTCCTTGTGGATAAAGCCGCCCGGCTGAGGTTGACGGTGCGGCAAGGGGTCAAAAACGGGCGCGAAGGATAAAGGAGCCCGCCCGCGAAGGCAAGCCACGCCTGGCTGATCTGCTTCGAAAAATCAGCTACTTACGCGCGGCAGCTCCTGCCACCCGCTGGCGCAGGGCCTCGTAGAGCAGCATTCCCGTGGCCACGGACACATTCAGGCTCTCGACCGCGCCCCGTTGCGGTAGCCGGGCCAGGTAGTCGCAGGTATCGCGCGTGAGCTGTCGAAGGCCTGCGCCCTCCGCACCCATCACCAGCGCGATCGGCCCACTGAGGTCGATCTCATGCGCGAGCTTCGGCGCATCGGCATCGGCGCCGACAATCCACAGTCCCGCATCCTTCAGCAGCCGCAGGCTCCGCGCGAGGTTGGTCACGACGGCCAGCGGCGTGGTTTCCGCCGCGCCGGCCGCCACCTTGCGCACCGTGGCGTTCAACTGCACGGCACGGTCCTTCGGAATCACCACGGCCAGCGCACCGCAGGCGTCGGCGGTACGCAGACAGGCGCCCAGGTTGTGCGGATCCTGCACGCCGTCGAGCACGAGCACGAAGGGCTTGTCGCCACCCTGCTCCAGCGCGCGCGTAATGCCCGCGACCAGTTCTTCCTCGTGCCAGGGTTCCAGCGGCTGGACGTCGACGTACACGCCCTGGTGCACGGCATCGCCGAAAAGCTGTTTGAACGCGGCGGGCGCGATGCGCTTCACCGGCTTGCCGGCCTTCTGGGCCAGCGACTGGATTTCGGCGAGTCGCGTGTCGCGACCCTCGGCGATCGTCACGGTGCTGACGCGCGCGGCATGTCGCAGCAACAGCGCGCGCACGGCGTGCAGTCCGTAGACTTTCTCGGCCAAACTACTTCTCCCGGCCGCGCTTCGGTTTGCCGCGTGGCTTCGGCGCCCTGGGCGCCTTCTGCGGGCGCCGCTCGGCGCCCTTCTCGACTTCCACCAGCGCGAGGTCGATGAGTCCCTCGATGGGATTCACCGAAGTCACGATGACGTGCACGCGCGTACCCATGCCGAGCCGGCGCTTGCTGGCACGCCCGACCCAGGCGCGGCCGCCGTGTTCCATCTGGTACTCGTCGTCACGCAGGTTGTCGATGTGCAGCAGGCCGTCTATCCCAACGGAGGTGAGCTGCACGAAGGCTCCGAACTCCACCACCGTGGTGATGAGCCCTTCGAAAGTCTGGCCGATGCGGTCACGCAGGTAGACACACTTGAGCCAGGCCGACACATATCGATCGGACTCGTCGGCGCGTTTCTCGAGCTGCGTGAGTTCGGCGCCGGACACCGCCAGCTGGCCGCCGTCATAGCGAACGCCGTGCGGATCCGAGTTCGACAGCAGTGCGCGCAGCGTGCGATGCACCACCAGGTCCGGGTAGCGGCGGATGGGCGACGTGAAGTGCGCGTAGTGCCGCAGCGCGAGTCCGAAGTGGCCGATGTTCTGCGGCTGGTAGACGGCCTGCTGCATGGAACGCACGATCAGCGATTCGATGAAGGGCCGCTCCTCGGAAGTCCCCAGGCGATCGGTAATCGCGCGGAAGTCGCGCGGCTGCACGTCTTCGGGAAGCTCCGCGCCGATGCCGAGCGCGGTCAGCGTCTCGAGCAGCACGTTGATCTTTTTTTCCTCGGGCGCCCCGTGCACGCGGTACAGCGTGCCCACGCCGCGTTTCTCGAGTTCCCTCGCCACGGCGACGTTGGCGAGGATCATGCATTCCTCGATGAGCTTGTGCGCCTCGTTGCGTTCGTACATGTAGACGCGCTGGATCCGCCCGGCCGAATCGATGTCGAACTCGGCCTCGGCCGCGTCGAATTCCAGCGCGCCGCGCTTGTGGCGCGCCTTGAGCAGCGCGCGGTACACATCGACCAGCGGCAGCAGCTTGTCGGTCAGCGGACCCAGTTCCGCGCGTTCCTCTGGACGGCCCTCGAACAGCGCGGCGAACGCCTTCGTATAGGTGAGCCGCGCCGCCGAGCGCATCACCGCGGGATAGAAATGCGCATCGACCAGCACGCCGGCCTTCGACACGATCATGTCGGCCGCGAAACACAGCCGGTCGACCTTGGGCTGCAGCGAGCACAGCACGTTCGACAGCTCGAACGGCAACATGGGAATCACGCGGGTCGGGAAATACACCGAGGTGCCGCGCTCGCGCGCGCTGGCGTCCAGCGCCGTGCCGCGACGCACGTAATAGCTGACGTCCGCAATGGCGACGATGACGCGAAAGCCCTTGGGATGTGGCTCTGCATACACCGCGTCGTCGAAGTCCTTGGCGTCTTCGCCATCGATGGTGACCAGCGGCAGGCCGCGCAGGTCCGGTCGTTGCGCGGACTCACCCGCGTCCACCGCGTTGCCATAAGACTCGGCCTCGTGGCGCGCTTCGGCACTGAACTCCTGCGGCAGGTCGAACCTCGCGATCGCCGCCTCGCTCGCCAGCGTCACCGGATCCTCGGGATCGAGTCGCTTCGTGACCCGCGCCTGGGGCGTGGAACCCGGGCCCGCGTAGCGCGTGACGGCCGCGATCACCCAGTCGCCATGGCGCGCATTGCCGAGGTCCGCGGGCGGGACCATGCAACGCAGGCCGATGCGCCGGTCCGCCGCGGTCACGAACGCGGTTCGCCCGTGCACTTCGAGCGTTCCCACGAAAGCCTTGGTCGCGTGCTCCAGAATCTTCTCGAGACGGCCGGAGTAGCGCCCATCGCGCTGGCGTTCCACGGACACGCGGACACGATCGCCGTGCATCACGCCCATCATCTCGCGCGGCGGCAGGAAGATCGCTTCTTCGCGGCCCTCGACGCGCACGAATCCGAAGCCGGCGCGATTGGCGCTGACCACGCCTTCGGCGGTTTTCGAGTGCCCGGAGGATTTCTGTTCGTGGGGCGGAGGCTCGTGGCGGCCGCGCTTGTCGTTGCGTCGTTTCAAAGTACGGCGATTCTACGCAATCCCCCTTCCGCTGCCGGTTTCGTTCACGCGTTGGTGGATAGAGTCCGTCGCGGGCCGTGGTCGTCGGCCGACAGACACGCATCCGCGACCGGCACACGATGGCGGCATGAACCGGAAACTCCTGTATGCGCTCGCCGCGGGCATGCTGCCCTCGCTCTCGTGGACCGCCGACCTCGTCCTCTATGCCGAGGGCGATTTCCAGGGTCGCCCGGTGAACGTGGTCATGGACATGCGCCAGCTGGGCACGCTGAACTTCGACGATCGCGCCTCCTCGGTGGTGGTCGAAAACGGGGCCTGGGTGCTGTGTACCGAGGAAGATTTCTCGGGCACCTGCATCACGCTCGAGCCCGGCCGGTACTCCTCATTGAAGGAGTTGGGGCTCGAAGACACCATTACTTCGGTCCGGCGCCGCGATGCGGTGAGCCCGGGCGTGTTCAATTGACAGTCCCCACGGCGATCCGTAGATTGCGCCGCTCTTCGCAGCCCTTGCCCGGGTGGCGGAATTGGTAGACGCACTAGTTTCAGGTACTAGCGGGTAACACCGTGGAGGTTCGAGTCCTCTCCCGGGCACCAATAAAAACAATGCCTTAAGGCGCACTTGGCCCATGGTCCGATGCCGCCCGCCGGCTCTCCGTGTGAGTTTCGCCAGCTCGTTATATCTGTGGGGCGACTCATGCGATTCCCTCGCAAGGCATTCACCCTGCTGCTGGTGCTGTTCGCGCCACTGACCCTGGCCCAGATTCCAGGACTCCCCGGCAAGGACGCGGCGGCTACGACCAGCGATGCCAGCGCCGATCCGCTCGGTCGCGTGACGCCGCGTGGCACCATCCTCGGTTTCTCCCGCGCCGCCGAGCACGGCGACAACGCCATCGCCGCCCAGTACCTGCAGCTCGAAGGCGGGCAGCGCGAAAATGCCGTCTATCTCAGCAACGAGCTCAAGTCGCTCATCGACCGCGAGCTGCAGGAGTCCGTGGGCAAGATCAGCGACCTGCCTGCCGGTGCCCTGGACGATGGCCTGGCCTCCGACGTGGAGCGCATCGGGCCGCTGCACATCCGCGACCAGAAGATATTCATCACGCTGAAGCGCATCCGCGATCCGGATTTCGGCCAGGTCTGGCTGATCGCCTCCGAGACCCTGCGCGAGATACCGGCCATCGCGCGCGTCGACGACAAGACCTGGATCGAAAGGAACCTGCCGCAGTCGATGCAGCGGCACGAATTGTTAGGCGCTTCGCTCGCGCACTGGGCGGTGCTCATCGGGCTGCTGGCGCTTGCCTTTGTGGTGCTGTGGTTCGCGGGCGTCGCATTGCAGTTCGCCGTTCACCGCCTGGTCCGCGATCCGCATCGCCGCGCCGAGTGGGATGCCTGGTATGACGCCACGCGCTGGCCGGCCCTCGTGCTGCTGACCATCGTGACGCAGTTCATCCTCATTCCCTCGCTGGGCTTTCCGCTGACCTTCCGCGTGGCCTACGCGCGCGTCGGCCTGGTGATCTTCGCGGTCTCGCTCACCTGGCTGCTGCGTCGCTCGCTGAAACTCGGGTTCGCGCACGCGCGCCTGCTGGTGCGAGGCAAGGACCGCGCCAGCACGCAATCGCTCATGCTGCTGGCGGAGCGCATGCTGCAGGCGCTGCTGATCATGATCGCCATCGTCACCCTGCTGGTGTTGCTGGGCGTCGAGAGCAAGACGGCACTGGCGGGCCTTGGCGTGATCGGTGTGGCGCTGGCGCTGGGTGCGCAGAAGACCGTGGAGAACCTGCTCGGCGGAATCTTCCTGTTGAGCGACAAGGCGCTGGCCGTCGGCGACTACTGCACCATTGGCACCCAGTCCGGCACCGTCGAAGACGTGACGCTGCGCTCCGTGCGACTGCGCACGCCCCAGCAATCGCTGGTATCGCTGCCCGCCGGCTCGCTGGCCCAGGCCGGCATCGAGAATTTCGCGACGCGGGAGAAAATGCTGATCCTGGCGACGCTGCGCTTGCGCTACGGCACGAATGTCGAACAACTGCGGCAGATTCTCGAAGGCATCCGCTCGCTGCTCCAGCAGCATTCCCGCGTGGAGCACGATACCGCCTACGTGCGCCTCACCGGCTTCGCCGCCAACGCCATCGAGCTCGAACTGCTCGCCTACGTGCAGACCGCGGAGCCGGAACTCTTCCGCGCCGTTCGCGAAGAACTGCTGCTGCAGATCGCCTCGGTCATCGAAGCCGCAGGCAGCGCGCTCGCGCCCACGCAATTCATCCAGATGGGAACCGAGCCTTCGAAGCCGTCGCGCTGAACGCCGCGCGCAATTTCCGGGTCAGCCCCGGGCCGCGTATGCTCCCGCACATGTCGGGCATGGACACGGTTCTTTCGATCGCGCTGGGCATCGGCCTCGCCGCCGCCGTGGGCTTCCGCGTGTTCCTGCCACTGCTGGTGGCGGGCATCGCCGCGTACACCGGGCATCTGCACCTCGACGAGAATTTCGCGTGGCTGGGCTCGCTGACCGCCATCACCATGCTGGGCGTGGCCGCGGTGGTCGAAGTGCTCGCGTACTACGTGCCGGTGGTCGACAACCTGCTGGACACCGTCACCACGCCGCTGGCGCTGGTGGCCGGCACGGTGGTTTCCGCCGCGGTGATCACCGACCTGCCGCCGTTGATCCAGTGGAGCACGGCCATCATCGCCGGCGGCGGGATCGCCGGACTCACGCAGGGAGTCACCACGCTGCTGCGCGCCAAGTCCTCGGCCTTCACGGGTGGTGTCGGCAATCCCCTGGTCTCCACCATCGAGATGGTCGCGTCGCTCATCGTGTCCGTGCTCGCCCTGCTTGCGCCGGCGCTGGCGCTGGCCCTGGTCGCGTTGTTCTGCTGGTTCGTGGTCCGCCTGGTGCGCCGCCACCTACGGGCAGCAAAAGCCGTACGCCAAACGGCCGATTAGCCGCGCGCGCATAGTCGCGTACATTCCGCGCCCCACCGACGCGGAGATTCGCCATGCACCGCCGCAATTTTCTCCTGGTCCTCGGCCTCGCCTCACTACCCTCCGCGTACGCGGCCGATCCACTGAATACCGACGCGCTCAAGTCCAGTGTCATGGGCGCCACTTCCAACCCGTTGCTCGGCATGCTCACCGGAAAACTCGGCGTGAGCGCGGACCAGGCGGAAGGTGGAATCGGCTCCATGCTCAAGCTCGCGCAGGAGAAGCTCACCGCGGGCGACTTCGACCAGGTCGCGGCCGTGATTCCCGGTGCGCAGAAATATCTCGACAAGGCCAAGAGCCTCGGCGCCTACAGCGGCGCGCTCGGCAACCTCGCGGGACTCAACGGCGCCCTGTCCAAGCTCGGCATTCCGCCGGAGACCGCGGCGAAATTCCTGCCCATGGTCACGGACTTCGTCGGCAAGGCGGGCGGCAGCAAGGTGGGCGCCCTGCTCAAGAGCGCGCTGGTGTAGTTAGTTCGCCGTGGCCGGCGGCACCGGCGCTGGCTCCTGCACCGGCGCCGGAGTCGCTTCGGATTCCGGCGGCTCGGAGTTGATGATGTCGAGTCGCGGGCCGCTGGTGGCGGGCGTGATGAGCTCGTCCGTCACCAGCACGGTGGCGCCCGGACCGATGGCCTGGCTCACCAGCGGGATGAACTCCGGGGGAATTTCAATGCGCTCCGCCAGCAATGGGTCCGGCACTTTCCCGGAGCGCTCGCCGTGCCCGGCGAGCCCGATCTCCACCCAGTGCTGGCTGGACCAATTCGGGTTGTAACGCTGCGGCGTGGACGCGGGCCCTTCCACCATCAGCAACACGTGGGTACCTATCGGCTCGCTGCCGTGGAACACCACGCGCGCGCGTCCGATCTCGACGCCGGCGCGATACACGACGAGCCGTCCGCTGCCCCGGCTCAGCACGGCGCTCACCGGACCTTCGGGCGATAGTTCGGGCTGCCAGCGCAGCGACTCGCTGGGCATCAGCGGCAGCGTGGTCCGCGGCCTGCCTTCGGGATCCACGGGCGAGAGGAATCCCGGATAGGCCGCCTCGGCCAGGTCACTGCTGTCGCTGGCCACCACCACGGTCATGCCGGTGGAAGTGACCTCGAACAACTGGCGCGCGAACTCGCTGGGAAGGCGGATGCAGCCATGCGAGGCCGGGTATCCCGGCAGGCCGCCTGCGTGCAGCGCGATTCCGCCCCAGGTCAGCCGCTGCATGTAGGGCATGGGCGCGTTGTTGTAGAGATTGGAGTAGTGCTCCTTGTTCTTCTGCAGGATGGTGAACACGCCGGTCGGCGTCTCGTGGCCCTTCTTGCCCGTGCTCGCCGTGCTCACGCCGATGAGCACACCGTTGCGATAGACATAGGCGCGTTGTTCGTCGAGGCTCACGACCATCAGCAGCGGACCGCTGCGCGATACGTCACCCAGCCAGATGAACTCGCCCTGCTGGAGGTCGTCGATGGGCGTGTTGGCGGGCCGGGACTCGCGCGCGCCCCAGAACGGCGTGCTGGCCGCTGCGAACAGCGACAGGAGCGTGAACAGCGCCGCGAGACGCATGGTGTTCAGGACCCCGAGTCGCGTTTCTCTTCGATCCTTTCTTTCACCTTCTCGCGAGTCTCGGAACGCAGCTCGCGCCATTCCTGCTTCTGCGACACGTCGAGGACGCTCTCGACCTGCTTGTTGAAGGTGTCGGCCTGCTGCTTCGCTTCACGCAGGATGCCGCGACGTTCCTGCTTGGTTCCCGCCTGTTCGAGTCGCGAACGCAGGTCGCGCAGCTGCCCGCCGCGTTCCTGGAACATTGGCGTGAGTTTCGCCTCCTGCTCCGGCGTGAGATTCAGGCGACTCTTTACAACGTCGATGGAGGGCACTGCATCCAGGGGCGCTGCTTCCGACAGCGAAACCATGGACAGGGAGAACAACATTCCGGCCACCAGGGCCGCGGCCACGCCGAAACGATGCGTTTGCAACACGAGACACCTCCGTACGCAACATGCGCAGCGAGCGGACCCGGCTCAATCGGACGTTGGCCGTATGTGCCCGGGCAGCTGTCAGCAATTGCCGACGCCACGTGCTTGTCAGGGCCTCGCTACGGGAGGGCGGCACAAACTGCCTTACAATTCCGCGCCGTCTCATCGGAGTGCCTATGCCGAAGCCCTCACATTCCTGGCGGGTTCTGTGTGCAGCCCTGCTCGCCTCGTTGGTGCTGCCCGTCTGCGCCGATGTACCCGCGGGCACCGACCCCCGCGACGCGGCATTGCTGGCGCGCATGACACCGCAGGAGAAGGTCAACCAGCTCATGCTGCTCAGCAAGGGCACGATGACGGGTCCTGATTCGGCGGGTCGCCCTAACCAGTCGGCCGAAGAGCTGGCACGCAACGGCATCGGCTTCCAGATGTCGGCCTTCGAATTCTCCGCGAAGGACATCAATCGCATCCAGCGCATCGCCGTGAAGGAGTCGCGGCTCGGCATTCCCGTGGTGTTCGCCACCGACATCATCCACGGCTACTGGACGGTGTTTCCCGTGCCCCTGGGTCTGGCCGCCACCTTCGACCCCGAGGATGCGCGCCGCGTCGCGAAAATCTCCGGGCTCGAGGGCTATTCGCACGGCCAGCGCTGGACCTTCGCGCCCATGGTCGACCATCCCTCGGATCCGCGCTGGGGCCGCGTGGTCGAAACCTTCGGCGAGTCGCCGCTGGTGTCCAGCCACTACGGCGTCGCGACCATCGAAGGCTTCCACCATTCGCTCGCGGACCTGCCGGGCACACCCGCGCCGAAAGATTTTGGCATCGCCAGCTGCCTCAAGCACTACCTCGGGTACGGCGCCTCGCAGGCGGGCAAGGACTACGCGTACGTGGATCTCAGCGAGCGCGCCATGCGCGAGCTGCATCTGCCGCCCTTCGCAGCCGGCGTGGCCGCCGGCGCACCCTCGGTGATGCCGGCCTTCACCACCGGCATCGGCGGAGTTCCCATGTCGGCGAATCGCCGCCTGCTGCAGGGAGTGCTGCGCGGCGAGCTGGGCTTCGACGGCGTGTTGGTCTCGGACTATGCGGCGATCACCGAGATGCGTTATCACGGCACCGCCATCGATGACCTGCAGGCCGCGGTGCTGGCGCTGCGCGAAGGCACAATGACCGTCGACATGGAGGATGGCGTCTACTTCGCACATCTCGCGAAGGCCGTGGAGTCGGGTCTGCTGCGCATGGATGAACTCGACCGCGAGGTGCTGCGCGCGCTGACGTTCAAGCGCCGCCTGGGGCTGTTCGAAAAGCCCTATGTCCCGGAAAACCTCGAGAAGCAGGTGCGCGTGGTGGCCGCGCATCGCGCCGCGGCGCGCGACATCGCGCGCAAGTCGGTGGTGTTGCTGAAGAACGATGGCGTCCTGCCGCTGGAGCAGAAACCGCGTCGCATCCTGGTCACCGGCCCGCTGGCCCAGGCCCGGGAGGATTTGTTAGGTCCCTGGCATGCGCGCGGTGAAGGCAAGGACGTCATCACCGTGCTGGCCGGCCTCGAATCCCGCGCGACGAAGATCAGCGGCACCACGATCCGCTTCGTGGAAGGTACCGGTCTCGATGCGCGCGGCAACGCCCTGCCCGACGACGACACGCGCATCGCGGCGGCCGTGGCCGCGGCACGCGACAGCGACCTCATCATCGCCGTGATCGGCGAACGCGAGACGCAAAGCGGCGAGGCCAAGAATCGCTCGCGCCTCGATCTGCCCGGAAACCAACAGGCCTTGATCGATGCGCTGTCGGCCACCGGCAAGCCGCTGGTGGCGGTGCTGCTCACCGGACGCGCGCTGACCGTACCGAAGTTGGTGGATCAATCCAACGCGCTGGTGCACACCTTCTTCCCGGGAATCGAAGGCGGCAACGCGCTGGCCGACGTGTTGTTTGGTGACGCGAATCCCGGTGGCAAACAACCCATCACCTGGCCGCGCAGCGTCGGCCAGATTCCTCTTCATCATTACGATCCGCCAAACGGCCGGCCCAACATTCCCGAGCGCGGCGACTACAAGGCGCATTACCTGGATGAATCCGACCAGCCACTGTTTCCCTTCGGCTTCGGGCTTTCGTACAGCCAGTTCAAGCTCGATGCGCTCGACATACCCGCACGAGTGGAGCCCGGGGAAACACTGGTCGTGAAGGTGCGCGTCACCAACCTCTCGGCACGGGCCGGCGACGAGGTTCCGCAGCTGTACATCCGGCCGAAGGTCGCGAGCACCGTGCAGGGACAGCGGCTGCAGGGCTACCAGCGCGTGCACCTGGCCGGCCGCGAGTCGGGCGTGGTGGAGTTCCGCCTGCCGGCGAAACAGCTGGCCATCCTCGATCCCCGCGACCGCTGGGCCCTCGAATCCGGCATCTACGAAGTGACGGTGGGCAACAGCTCGCAAGGCGGACTCACCGGCACATTCGAACTCACGGGCCCGCCTGCCGCGGCGCGAAATTCGCGCTAACAAAAAAAATGCCGCGTACGACGGAACCGCATGCACTCCCGCGTCTAGTCCTACATGACGGAGCCGTAACGACCCGGATTCAAAAGCCGGTCGGTGCAAGAATCCGTGCAAGGAATGCATGTAGACAATGGCCCACAGTGCGCCGGATGCGCAGGGCCTTGTCGTCACCAAGAGAGGGACCTCCATGCGACACGTCGCGCTTTTTTTGCCTGCGGCCGTAGCCGCCGCGCTGGCCTGCCCCAGCATCAGCTTCTCCCAGTCCGTCGATGCCACCTTGCGCGGCAACGCACCGGCCAATGCGCAGGTCACCGCGCGCAACCTCGCCACCGGCAACACGCGACGCACGCAGGCGTCGGCGAGCGGCAGCTACACCATCACCGGCCTGCAACCCGGCACCTATCGCGTCGATGCGGGTCCGGGCACGGAGATCGTCGTCACCCTGAGCGTCGCCTCCACCGCCACGCTCGACCTGGTGACGGGCACGGGCACGGCGGAGGCCGAGGCGCCCGTCGAAGAAGTCGTGGTCACCGGCCGGCGCCTCAACGAAGTGCGCACCTCGGAGGTCGCGACCACCGTGTCGCCACAGCTCATCGAGACCGTGCCGCAGCTCACGCGCAATTTCCTCGAGTTCGCCGACACCGTGCCGGGCGTGGTGTTCGAAGTCGACTCCAGCGGTCGCACGTCCATTCGTGGCGGCGCGCAGAGCAAGAACGGCGTCAACCTGTACATCGACGGTGTCGGCCAGAAGGGTTACGTGCGCAGCGGTATTTCCGGCCAGGCCGGCGACACGCAGGGCAACCCCTTCCCGCAGCTGGCCATCGGCGAATACAAGGTGATCTCATCGAACTACAAGGCGGAGTTCGACCAGATATCGAGCGCGGCCATCACCGCGGTCACGCGTTCGGGTACCAATGAATTCCAGGGCGAGGCATTCGGCACCTATTCATCGGACAACTGGCGCGCGCGCACGCCGGCGGAAATCGAAGCCGATCGCAAGTCCGAATCCGAGACCCAGGAGTTCGGCGCGGCCTTCGGCGGTCCCTTGATCGAAGACGTGCTGCACTTCTTCGTGGCCTACGAAGGCAAGCGTTACACCACGCCCAAGACCGTCGTGGTCGACAACAGCGCGCCGCCGGACATCGTCGCCGCCCTGCCCGCCGACGTGTCGGCACAGCTGGGGCCCGCCACCATCGAGTTCAAGGAAGACCTGATGTTCGGCAAGCTCGACTGGCAGCCCACGGACTCCGACCGCTTCACGCTCTCGTTCAAGATTCGCGACGAAACGGGCCAGGGTGACCAGACCGGCACCGGCGTCGCCGCCTCCGCCGCCGTGGACACGGACAACGACGAGAAGCGCATGGAGCTGTCCTGGACCCGCAGCGGCGGCGGCTGGCTCAACGAGGTCATCCTCACCTGGGAAGACGCGTTCTTCGTACCGCACGTGAGCGCCTCGGACCTGAACGGCGCCGTGTACACGATGAATCCGCCGCTCGACCAGCGCATCCTCGCGGTGAATGGCAGCGATCCGCGCGCCGGGCAGAACAAGGGACAGGAAGGCTGGGCCATCGGCGACACCATCACCTTCAGTGACATCACCTGGTTTGGCGGCGACCACACCCTCAAGGCCGGCATCAAGTACAAGAAGATCGAGCTCACCGCGCAGGACGCCGTGGTCAACAACCCGGTGTTCTATTACAACGTGACCGCCGCGGGCACCGCCGCCGCACCGTATCGCACCATCTTCGGCCTGCCGATCCCGGGCTTCGATCCGATCGCGACCACGGAAGACGAACAGCTGGGCCTGTTCGTGCAGGACGACTGGACCGTCAACGACCACCTCACGCTGAATCTCGGCCTGCGCTGGGACATCGAGTGGAATCCGTCGTATCTCGATTTCGAGACGCCGCAATTCCTGATCGATTCGCTCAACACCGAGGTGGCGCCGGGTGTGACCTATGCCGAGTCGCTGGGCCTTTCTACGGCTCCGAACACGGCTTTCGACATCAACGACTACATCAGCACCGGCAACAACCGTTCGGCACAGGATGACGCCTTCGCGCCGCGATTTGGTTTTTCCTATGACCTCGCCGGTGACCAGCAGCACGTGATCTTCGGTGGCGCCGGCCGGGCCTACGACCGCACGCTTTATGACTACCTGCAGCTCGAAACCACCAAGTTCGCGCTGGCGCAGGCCGAGGTGCGCTTCAACGTGCCGGATCACCCTTGCGTGGTGAATGGCAGTTCCTGCGTCAACTTCGATCCCGCCTACACCCAGGACATCGCCAATCTCCAGGCCCTGCTCAATGGCATGGCCGGCGAAGTCAATCTCATGAACAACGAACTCGAAGTGCCCTATTCCGACCAGTTCTCGCTGGGCATGCGCAACGCCATCGGCGACTGGAATACCAGCGTCGCGGTGTCGTACATCGAGAGCAAGGAAGGCTTCGTGTTCACGCTGGGCAATCGCCGCCCCGACGGATCGTTCTGGGAGAATCGCGGCCAGCCCTGGGGGAATTCGCCGCCGGGACTCGCCGGTGTACTGCTGATCGGAGACAACGGCATCGAGACGCGGGCCACCCAGGTTCTGCTGTCGGCCGAGAAACCTTTCACGCAGGAGTCACGCTGGGGCGCGACGTTTGCGTACACCTGGACCGATGCCACTCACAACCGCGACACCTTCGAGCACTACGCCTTCGAGCAGGTATCGATCCAGGAATATCCATTCATCCTGTCGAACGCCGCCTCCAAGCATCGCATCGTGGGCACGGGCTCGTGGGCCGGACCCTGGGGCCTGACTTTCGCCGGCAAGCTCACGTTGGCGACGCCGGTGGGACGCAATGTCACGAGCTGCCTGCCGGATCCGTACGTGTTCGACAATGACGCGCCCTGCACCGCCATCGGTTACACGGCCGAATCCACGTTGGGCTACAAGTCGCTCGATCTGCAAGTCACGAAGGATTTCGAGGTGGGCGACGTCGCAGCCCTGTACCTGCGCCTGGACGCTCTCAACGTGACCAACGAGCACAACCTGGTCGATTTCACCGACACCACCGGCACCGACGGCCTGGTCAATGGTGGCGACTACAACCCCATCGGCAACATCACCGGCGTGCCGCGTACCCTGCGCATGACCTTTGGTGTGAAATTCTGATAACCCCCATGGGTGGCGCGGCAGCCCCGCGTCGCCCATGACTGCGTATACTCGACCACCAACCTGGGTCGTGACGAGGTGGTGGCGACATTGTCAGGTCATGCCGGAGACGCGCTCGCGAATCGTCGCGTCCTGAACTCTCGCCGCGGGCGAATGGGCGCATTGCGCCTCTGCGCATGATCGAACTGCGCGGACCTGCCATCTGCACCGTCGTCGTCGCGCTCGCCGCGATGATGTTCTCCGGCTGCCAGCCACCGCAGCAGCCGCGCATCGACCCGGTGAAGGTGCGCGTCGAACCCGTCGTGCCGGTCCGGACGCTCGATCCGCTGCTCGAAGACGTGCAGGAGCGCACGTTCAAGTTCTTCTGGGAAACCGCGGAACCCGAAACCGGCCTGGTGCCCGACCGCTGGCCAAAACCGCCGTTCTCCAGCATTGCGGCCGTCGGATTCGCGCTCAATGCCTATGCCATCGGCGTGGAGCGCGGCTACGTGTCGCGCGCCGACGCGCGTGCCCGCACGCTGACCACGCTGCGGTTCCTGCTCGAGGCGCAGCAGGACATGTCGCCGGACCAGGCCACCGGCTACCAGGGCTTTTTCTATCACTTCGTCAACTTCACGACGGGCAAACGCTACGGGGACTCCGAACTATCTACCGTCGACACCGCGCTGCTCATGGGTGGCGTGCTGTTCGCGGGCGGCTACTTCGACCAGGATCATCCGGAGGAAAAGGAGATCCGCCGCATCGCCGACGAGCTGTACCGGCGCGTCAACTGGCCCTGGGCCATCCAGCTCAACCCCGACATCCGCATGGCGTGGAGCCCGGAGCTGCAATTCGGCGGCCACGACTGGCGCGGCTACAACGAGGCCATGCTGGTATTCATCCTCGCGCTGGGATCGCCCACCTACCCGACCTCGCAGGACAGCTGGCACGCGTGGACCTCGGACTATTACCAGTACTGGGGCACGCTCGAAGGCCAGACGCACCTCACCTTCGGCCCGATGTTCGGCCACCAGTACACGCATGTCTGGATCGACCTGCGCGGCATCAAGGACGAGTTCATGTGGCCACTCAACATGGACTACTTCGAGAACAGCCGCCGCGCCGTGCTGGCCCAGCGCGCCTACGCCATCCGCAATCCCATGGACTGGAAGGGTTATGGCCCCAATATCTGGGGCATCACCGCCTCGGATGGACCCGGCGACTACACGCTGACCTATCTCGGGCAGAAACGGCAGTTCTACTCCTACGCCGCGCGCGGCGTCGGCCTCAGCGATGTACTCGACGACGGCACGATCGCCCCCACCGCCGCACTGGGCTCATTGCCGTTCGCGCCGGAAGTGGTGATTCCAGCCGTGAAGGAAATGCACAAGCACTACGGCCGGCACATCTACGGCAAATACGGCTTCGTCGACTCCTTCAATCCCAGCTTCGACTACGACGTGCCCCTGCGCCATGGCAAACGCGTGCGCGGCGCGGGCTGGGTATCCGATGAATACCTCGGCATCGACCAGGGCCCGATCATCTCGATGATCGAGAACTACCGCAGCGAACTCATCTGGACCGTGATGAAGCGCAACGAACACCTGCGGACGGGCTTGAAGCGCGCCGGTTTCGAAGGCGGCTGGCTGGAATAAATGGGGACATCCCTATTTTCCGTTCTCAGAACACGGCTTTCACGTACTTGAACGGATACTTGGGATCCTTGTACCCACCCGCCTTCTGCCGCTTCGGAAACTTGATCTTCTCGCGTGGCATGGCCTTGTACGGCACGGTGCGCAGGATGTGGTGGATGATGTTGAGGCGCGCGCGCCGCTTGTCATCACTCGGCACCACGGTCCAGGGCGCGTGCTCGGAGTCGCTGGCTGCGAACATGGCGTCGCGCGCACGCGAATAGTCGAACCAGCGGCTGTAGCTCTTGAGATCCATGGGTGAGAGCTTCCAGACCTTGCGCGGATCGTCGACGCGGTCCTGCAGGCGGCGCGTCTGCTCCTCTTCGCTAACTTCCAGCCAGAACTTGATGAGGATGACACCCGAATTCACGATGGCTTTCTCGACCAGCGGAATGCCGCGCAGGAAACGCTCGACCTCCTTCTCGTCGGTGAAACCCATGACGCGCTCGACGCCGGCGCGGTTGTACCAGCTGCGGTCGAAGATCACGACTTCGCCAGCCGCCGGCAGGTGCGGCACGTAACGCTGCACGTACATCTGGCTGAGCTCGCGCGCCGACGGCGACGGCAGCGCGATCACGCGGAACACGCGCGGACTCACGCGCTCGGTGATGGCCTTGATGGAACCGCCCTTGCCGGCGCCATCACGTCCTTCGAATACGATGCAGACCTTGAGCCCCTTGTGCACCACCCACTGCTGCAGCTTCACGAGCTCGCCGTGCAGCTTCTTCAGCTCCTTGTCGTAATCCTTGCCCTTGAGCTTGTCGCTCGTGCTGTCTTCTTTGCTCATGGCCGCTTGCCCTTCTGTTCGTTTTCCAGGCCCTTGCGCGAAATCTCCTCGTACAACGAGGCGAGCTTGTCGACCAGGCTCTGGTACTCGGGATGTTTGGCCACCAGTGTTTTCACCTGCGGCGCGTCCTTCCTCACTTCTTCGAGAAATGCGAGGTCGTCGGAATTCAGCTTCTCGCCCCGATCCACCTTCTTTTTGAGATCGAGCGCCTTCGGCAGGCGGAATTCATTGAGGCGTTGCAGAAGCACGGCGATCGTTCCGATCTCCTTCTTCCGCGTGTCTTCGTCGGATTTACGCATGGGAAACTCCAGCCTTGCGGTATCGCGTCACCGCCGTGTCGATAGAGGAAAAGATCCGGTCCGGCCCCAGCGCCTGCCCGAGCGGCGAGCGGTTCACCACCGCCGCCACTTCGGGCTGCATGGCGCCGAGCCAAAGCTCGATGCCCGCCGCGCGACAGCGGCTTTCGGCCTCGATGAGCGATTTCAGCGCCGAGTACTCGAGATCGAACACGGCGCGCAGGTCCAGCACCACCACGCGCGGCTTCGTCTCGGCCAGCAGATCGCGCAGCTTGTCGCCGATGCGTTCCGAATTCAGGAAGAACAGCCGGCCTTCCAGTCTTACCAGAAGCAGGCCCGGTTCGAATTCATCGTCGGGATGGTCCGGCGAACGCGGCCGGAACTTGGTGGTGCCGGGCTCGCGGCCGAGCACGTGCACCGGCGGATTGGCCGCCTGGAATCCCAGCGCCACCAGCGAAATGATGATGGCGACCACGATGCCCTGCAGCGTGCCGAGCGTCATCACTCCCAGCATCGCGGCCACGGCCCAGATGAATTCGGTGCGCCGCACGCGCAGCATGTCGCGGAAGTCCACGGGCTGGATGAGCCCCAGCGAATACACGATGACCACGCCCGCCAGCGCCGCGTTGGGCAGCAACGCAATCAGCGGCGACAGGAACAACGCGGCCAGCACCGCCACCAGCGCGCTGGTCACGCAGGAAAGCTGGGTGCGCGCGCCGGTGCCGCGATTCATGGCGGTCTGCGAAGCGCCGCCGCCCGCGGGCATGGAACCGAGGAATCCGCCGACCACGTTCGCGGCGCCGGTGGCCAGCAGTTCGCCATTCGCCTTGAGCGGCGGGTCGTCGGTGCGTGCGAACGCGCGTCCCACGGCGATGGTCTCGGTGAAACTCATGAGCGCGATGCCCAGCGCACCCGGCCACAGGGCCTGCGCCAGCGAGAGATCCGGCAACCGGAACGATGGTAGTCCGGAGGGCACGGCGCCCACCACGGAAACGCCCCGGCTCTGCAGCGCCCACAGAGCGGTCGCGGCGATCGCCGCTCCCAGCACGATGAGCGGCGCCGGCAACTTCGGCAGGAATTTCTTGATGAGCGCCAACGACACGATGGTCCCGAGGCCGATCACCACGGTGATCAGCACGGCCTTGGGCAAGGCCTCGAAGATCGACCACACGTCGCGGAAGAATCCTTCCTTGTGGATCTTGATGCCCAGTAGTTTGGGAACCTGGTCGGCGATGATCACGAAGCCGATGCCGGCCTTGAATCCCACCTGCACCGGGTAGGAGACGAAGTCCGCGAAGAAGCCGAGCCGCAGCAATGACGCCAGTGCCAGGAACACGCCTACCAGCAGGGCCAGCGTGGCCAGTGCCTGCAGCATGCGCACGGGATCCGCGTCCGGCACCACCGAAGCAAGCTCCGCGCCCACGAGGATGGCAATGGTCGTGGTGGTGGTGACGCTGAGCACGCGCGCCGTGCCCAGCACCGCGTACACCAGCGCCGGCACGATGGCCGTGTAGATGCCGATCTCGATGGGCAGCCCCGCCACCGTGGCATAGGCCATGGCCTTGGGAATCACCACGGCGGCCGTGGTCAGTCCGGCGAGCACGTCCAGTCGAAACCAGTCGGAGCGGTACTGGGACAGCCATTCGAGCAGCGGGAGGCGAAAACGCATCCGCGCAGGGTTGGTGGATTGCCCGCGGCGGGAAATGGGACCTAGGGGCAGCCTCGCCTACCTGCGCTTTGCCACCTCGCTCGGCGATTTTCCGGTCCAGCGCCGGAAGGCGTGCGTGAACGCGCCCACCTCCTTGTAGCCCAGCAGCCAGGCCACCTTGGAGATGGACATCTCCTCGTTGAGCAGGTAACGCCGCGAGAGATCGAGCCGCAGGCGATCCACGAGTTGCGAGAAGGTAGTCCCCTCCTCGGTCAGGCGCCGCGCGAAGGTGCGTTCGCTCAGGCCGAACTCGGCCGCGATGACACCGGCTCGCGCCTTGCCATGCGGAAGCCGCGGCACCACCGCGTTTTCCACGCGCGTGGCGAAGGACTCCTGCGTGCGCCGGCGCTGCGCCAGGGTCTGCTCGCACATTTCCACGAGCAGCCGGTTCAGGTAGGGATCCGCCGCCGTGACCGGCAACTCCGCGCATTCGCGCGCAAACAGGATTTCATCGACGTACGCGCCGAATTCGACTTCGCAGCCCATGAACCGCTCGAGCCGCGCATGGTTGCGGCCGCGGTGGTGAGTCATGCGCACGCGCACCGGCTTGATCTCGATGCCGGTGATGCGCCGGCAGATGCGCAACAGCGTGGCCAGCCAGAACTCGATCTGGTGCCGGTCCTGCTGGCGACGTACACCGGTGTACCTCAAGGCCAGGCCCACGCGCCGGCCGTCGACGCAACGCTGGATGACGCCCTCGTTGACGATGGAGGTGAACCGGGCGCCGCGCTCGAATACGTCGCGCAGTTTTCCGGACGAGGCCAGCACGTAATAAAAGAGTCCGCCCTTGCGCAACTCGAACTCGAGCGCGAGGTGGAATCCGAGCAGGTCGTCGCCGAGCGCCTCGGCCACCAGGTTCAGGAAATCGATCTGGTTGCGCACCGGCAGGCGTGCGCGCGGATCCTGGATCTGGTCCAGGGCCAGTCGCGCCTGCTCCGCGAGCGAGCGCACGTTCACGCCGCGCGCGCGTCCGCGAGTCCACGCCTGTCGCGCCACCATGCCCATGGCGGTAGGTAGTTCGGCGATGCTCCTGGTGGCACCGCGTTTCACGGAACGCTTCCCGTCGCGCTACCGCGGATCGCAACGCTGGCCGCCCGCGTGGCAGGAACAAACAAGTAGTTGGCAGGTACCAGCAATACGGCGGACGACGCCCGCCCGTATAACCCGCCCCGGAATCCGGAACCCTGCCCATGCCATCGCAACGAACCACCATTGCCGTCGTCGACGACGACGAATCGATTCGCAGGGCACTGTCGCGCCAGCTGCGCGCGGCGGGCTATCGTTGCGAGGCGTTTGCCTGCGCCGAGGACCTGTTGTTCTGCCTGCCCCTGCTGGTTCCGCAAGGCGTGCTGGCGGATATCCACCTGGGCGAGATGTCGGGCCTGCAACTCGCGGTTCATCCGGACATCACGCGGCGCAACCTGCCGGTCATGCTGATGACGGGCCACACCGATCCCATGTTTGAGGACGCGGCTCGCGGCGTGGCCGCGGCCTTCCTGCCCAAGCCGATCGCCGGCGACGAATTGCTGGAAGCCATGAATGCAATCGTGGGCCCTCCCCTCGTCCAACAGCTCGAGGGCGACGAGGGCCTATAGTCGTTCGCAAGTGATCTCGCGGAATGGGACCTTGGACCCATTCTCGAATCAACGCGCCGATTGACCCACCATCCGCAACCAGGCCAGTCCCGCGATTGCCGCGACGCTGGATCCCAGCAGCACTCCGAGTCGCACCTGTCCATGCAGGCTGTCGCCGTCGAAGGCCAGCGAACCAATGAACAGGCTCATGGTGAATCCAATGCCGGTGAGCAGTGCGACGCCGAACAGGTGACGCCAGTCGACGCCGGTCGGCAGCACTCCCAGCTTCAGCCGCAGCGCCAGCCAGGTGAATCCGAACACGCCGGCGAGCTTGCCGAACACCAGGCCGAGCGCGATGCCCGTGGTCACGGGATGCGCAAGATCGGACCAGGTCAAGGCCAGCGGCACGCCCGCGTTGGCGAGCGCGAACACGGGCAGGATCAGGAAGGTGACCCAGGGATGCAGCCCGTGTTCGAGTCGCGCGGCCGCGCCCGTGTCCGGATCGCGCGCCAGCGGAATCGCCAGCCCCAGTGCCACACCCGCCAGGGTCGCGTGCACGCCGGATTTCAATACCGACAACCAGAGCAGGAAGCCGATCAGAAGATAGGGCCAGAGCCGCGCCACCCGGGCGCGACTCAACGCCAGCAACGCCACCAGGCACACGCCCGCCAGCGACAGTGCCAACCACGACAGGTCCGAAGTGAACAGCAGCGCGATCAGCACGATGGCCCCGAGGTCATCGATGACGGCCAGCGCCAGCAGGAAGATGCGCAGCGCCGCGGGCACGCGCGGACTCACCAGGGCCAGGATTCCCAGCGCGAAGGCGATGTCGGTGGCGGTCGGAATGGGCCAGCCCGGGAGCCAGGCCTCCTCGCCGGCATTGCGCCAGGCGTAGACCAGCGCCGGCATCAGCATGCCACCCAGTGCCGCGAACGCCGGCAAGGCGGCACGCCGCCAGCCCGCCAGTTCTCCGACCAGGCATTCGCGCTTGATCTCGATGCCCACCAGCAGGAAGAACAACGCCATGAGCCCGTCGTTCACCCAGTGCAGCAGGTCCTTGGTGAGCACCAGCGGCGCGATACCGATCGTGACCGGCTGCAGCAGCAGCCGCTGGTAGTTAGCACCCGCCGGCGAATTGGCGATGGCCATCGCCAGCAGCACCGCGCCCATGAGCGCGAACGCCGCCAGCCGGTCGCGTTTGAGGGTGTCCGTCGGCGCCGCCATGGCGCCGGATACTACCCCGCCCGGCGTTGCAGTTGCGGGGGCGCGCAGGATTCCAGCGTCTGCACGAAACTGGTGTGCCAGGCGGCGATGGAATTACGGCGCAGCAATTCGAGCATGGCCTGGTGCCGGTCGCGGCGCTCGGCCAGCGGCATGTTGAAGGCCTGCTGGATGGCGTGGGCCATGCCGCGCGTGTCGTACGGGTTGACGAGCAACGCCGTGGTGAGCTCGCGGGCCGCGCCGGCCAGCGTCGAGAGGATGAGCACACCGGGATCGGCCGGATCCTGGGCCGCGACGAATTCCTTGGCGACCAGGTTCATGCCATCGCGCACCGGCGTCACGATGCCCACCAGCGCCGAGCGCATGAATCCCATGAGCACATCATGCGGGAAATTGCGGTTGAGATAGCGGATGGGCGTCCAGTCGGTGTCCGCGAAGCGGCCATTGGTGCGGCCGGTGGTCTGCTCGAGATCGCGGCGGATTTCCGCGTAGGCCCGCACGTCGGCACGCGACAGCGGCGCGATCTGCATGAAAGTGACGCGGTTCTGGTTCTCCGGATGCGTCTCGAGGAATCGTTCGTAGGCCTTGAACCGCTCCACCAGTCCCTTGCTGTAATCGAGCCGGTCGACGCCGATCATGAGCCGGCGGCCCAGAAGGCCGGCCACCATGCGCTTGCTGGTTTCGCTGCTCAGCGATTCCACCGCCTCGCGCTGGATCGACTCCACGTCCACGCCGATGGGATACACCTCGGTGACCACCCGGCGACCTCCCACGTTCACGATGTTGCCGCCCGTGAGCACCTGCTCGCCCCACACGTAAGCCACGGCGCCACGAAACGCGTCGCGGTCCGTCTCGGTCTGGAAGCCGAGCACGTCGTAGGCCAGCATCGCCTGCAGCAATTCGCCATACACCGGCAGGGCGCGCAGCACCTCGATGTTCGGAAACGGAATGTGCAGGAACAGGCCCAGCGGCTGCGAAACCCCCGCCTCGCGCAGCTTCTGCGCCAGCGGGAACAGGTGGTAGTCGTGCACCCAGATGAGATCGTCGGGCTCGAGCAGCGGCACCAGCATGCGCGCGTATCGCTGGTTCACGCGCTGGTAGGCCTCGTAGTGCGCGTCATCGAAACGGAAACCGTCCACGAAATAGTGAAACAGCGGCCACAGGGTTCCATTGCAGAAACCGAGGTAGAAATCCTTGTACTCGGTCTGGTCGAATTCCAGCGAGGCGAAGGTCACGCCGTCCTTGCGCACCACCGAGGGTTCTTCGGATGCGACCTCGGCGGTTTCACCATCCCAGCCAAACCACAGGCCGCGGCGCGCCTGCATGGCGGCGAGCAGGCCCACGGCGAGGCCGCCGGGAACCGCGCCGCGTTTGGGCACGGAGATGCGATTCGATACCGCGACGAGCCGGCTCATACGATTTCCTCCCAGCTGCGCGAGAGGCGAAGCGCACTGCCGATCACTCCCACCATGCTGTAGGTCTGCGGAAAATTGCCCCAGAGTTCGCCGCTGGAGGGATTGATGTCCTCGGACAGCAGGCCCAGCGGATTTCGGCGCTCGAGCAGCCGCGTGAAGCGTTCACGCGCTTCGTCGACGCGGCCCGCGGCCGCGAGCGCATTCACGTACCAGAACGCGCAGATGGTGAAGGCATTCTCGGGATGCCCGAAGTCATCGGCGTGTTTGTAGCGGAACAGCAAGTCGCCGCTGCGCAACTCCTCTTCGATGCGCTCCAGGGTCTTGAGGAACCGCGGATCGGTGGCGGGCAGCAGTCCGAGTTCGGGCAGCAGCAACGCGGTGGCATCGAGATCGCGATTGCCGAAGGCCGACGTGAACGCCTGGCGCTCCTCGCTCCACGCACCGGTGAGGATTTCCTCGCGCATGTAGCTGGCGCGCGCGCCCCATTCCTTCGCGGCCACGGAATCGCCCACGCGCCGCGCGATGCGGCTCAGCCGGTCGCAACCCGCCCAGGAAATCGCCGCGGAGAACGTGTGGCGCTGCAACCGCCCGCGAAATTCCCAGGGACCGGCGTCCGGCTCCTCGAAGGTGGCCACGGCGCGTTTGCCGAGGCGGTACAGCCGCTCGAGCAGAGTCTGGTCGCCCGAACGCACCAGGCGTTCATCGAAGAAGAGCTGGGTCGCGGCGAGGATCACCGACCCGTACACATCGTGTTGCACCTGTTCGGCGGCGAGATTGCCGAAGCGCACCGGGCCCATGCCGCGGTAACCCGACAAGGTGGTGGCGATCTTCTCCACCGCGCGCGGATCGCCGGTGATGCCGTAGAGCGGCTGCAGCGTGTCCGCGTTGGTGGTGGCGATGATCTGGTCGATGTAGTGTAGATAGGCCTCCATGGTGCGCGTGGCACCCAGGCGGTTGAGTGTCTGGATCACGAAGTAGCTGTCGCGCAGCCAGCAATACCGGTAGTCCCAGTTGCGCGTGCTGTTCGCGGCCTCGGGAATGGACGTGGTCAATGCGGCGAGCACCGCCCCGGTGTCTTCGTAGGTGCACAACTTGAGGGTGATCGCCGAGCGGATCACGGCTTCCTGCCAGTCCGCCGGCACCGACAGCGTGCGCACCCATTCCTGCCAGTAGGACAACGTGGCGCCCAGGAACTCGCGCGCCAGCGCCTCGGGTGATTCCTGCAAGGTCTCGTCCGGACCAATGACGAAATGCAGCGGACGCTCCAGCACCAGCGGGCGATCACCGGTGAGCGCCGCCATCGACGCGTCGGTGGTGATGCGGTAGTGCAATCCATCCGCGGCGAAGCGCACGTGGTGGCTGCCCGCGATACCCTGCGGCGCGCGCTCGCCGAAACTCGCGGTGGGACGCAGCCTGAGGCGCAAGGTGGGCCGGCCGGCCACGGGCTCCACCGCGCGCACGAACATCATGGGCCGGAACACCCGCCCGCGCGTGCGGAAGCGCGGTGCGAAATCCACGATGCGGACCACGCCGCCGTGACTGTCGAAGAGCCTCGTTTCGAGGATGGCCGAATTGCGCAGGTAGTTCTGCTCGATGCGCGTGAGATCGATCAGGTCGACGGCGAACACGCCCTTTTCCGAATCGCCGCCCTCCTTCTGCAGCAAGGCTGAGAACACCGGGTCGCCATCCGGCCTGGGCAGGCAGGCCCACACCATGCGCGCCTGTTCGTCGATGAGCGCCGCCACCTGGCAGTTTCCGATCACTCCGTAATTCACTTGTGCTCCGAAAGTTGTTCCAGCCAGCGCCGCACCGCACGCGTACCCGGCAGCCGCCACTCGGCGGTCACGCGCGGACCCACGGCGATCGCCAGGCCACCGGCGCGACGCACGGCGTTGAATCCCGCGTAGTCGGTGATGTCGTCGCCGAGGAATGCGGGCTTGCGCCCGATGAAAGGCTGCTCGGCCAGGAACCCGTCGATGGCACTTTCCTTGGTGTGCATCGCGGGCTTGATCTCGATGACGGCGTGGCCGTTGAGCAGCGCGAACTCCGGCACCAGCGGCGCGGCGAGCAACGCCACTTCCGCCCGCACCTCGCGCTCCAGCTGCGGCGCCTGCAGGTAGTGCAGCGCCAGCGCGGCGCCCTTGTCTTCGAGCAGCAGGCCCGGATGGCGTTGCACCATCTCGCCGAGCTTCGCCCGCAAGGTGTCGAGCTGTTCGCGAACCACCGGTGCCACGCGCGTCTCGCCCTGCGCATTGCGCCGCTCGCATCCATGGGTACCGGCGATGGGCAACCTGAGCGGCGAGAACAGCCGGTCGAGATCGACGATGGTGCGACCGCTCACCAGTGCAAGCGCACCGCCGGCGGCGCGTTGCAGCTTCTCGAGCAGCGCCAGCAACGACGCTTCGACCACCACCGAGCCGGGAGTGGACGCGAGTTCCAGCAGCGTGCCGTCGACGTCCAGGAACAGGCACCAGGGTGAATCCGGAAGCGGCACGGCGTGCACCGCCTCCGCCTCGTGCGCCGCGAGTTGCATCATCCGCGCAGTATAAGAAGCGCCGCCACGGGCGGCCTCACAATCTCCAGTAGTTAGTCCGGAGAATTTTCCTGCAAGCAGCGCAACTCGCCGGGAACTGTCGGACGGCACCTACAGTCACAAGGAGGGACCCAGGTCGCAACGCCGGCCCCAAAAATTGATTTGGCCGCGATTGCGGCATAGCCTGCGCGCCAACAGACTGAATCCCTTGCGGATTCCCCTACTCCGATTGCCCGGGACCTCATGAAACTGCGCTTCATTCCTCTCTGCTTCGTCACCGTCATGCTCGCCTCCTGTGGTGGCGGTGGCGGCGGCTCGGGAGGCAACAATCCGCCTCCGCCGCCCGTGAACTCGCAGCCCTCGGAACAGGACATCAACCAGGCCGGCGCCGCGAAGCTGACGGCAGCCGTCGATGATTCCACCGATGTCCTCACGCTCTCGTGGGCCGACACCGTAGCCGGTGCCAGCAGCTATACCGTGCAGCAGCAAATCAGTGGCGGCACGTGGACCACGCTCGCCACCGTCATGGGACAGCAGGGTTCGGGCGCCACGCTTTCCTGGGCGGGTCCCGCCAGCGCCGCGGGCACCTCGGATGTATACCGCGTGCAGGCCGTGTTCAGCGGCTACACCCTGCCGCTTTCCACCCAGGCGCTGCAGCAGGCCATCACGGTCGTCGTTCCGGTTGGCACGCCCACCATTGCCTTCGACCAGGCGGAGCCGGTCACGGGTCTCGTCACGGTGTCCATCGCCAACGGTGGCAGCTATGCCGCGGTCAACTACTACCTCGATCTCTCGGCCGTCGGCAGCAGCACCACCGGCCCGGCCTACGCCGTGCAGATCGGCTCCGGCGGGCCAGGCTCCCACCTCGTGCTGGCACGCCTGAAGACCGGCACGGATTCCTTCCTGGAGTTGCGCCGCACCTTGCAGGTCGCCGCGCCCGGCTACCGCGTCGCCATGGCCTCGGAAGACCAGGGCGACCTGGTCATCAAGGCGTATACCTCCGGCGGCACCACCACGTCGATCACCGCCTTCGTCGACGGGGTCTCGGTTGGCACACTCACGGCCACTAACTACGTCGGCACCGTGGGTCCTTCCTACATCTGGCGCGTGCCGTCGACGAACTACGCGTCGGGGCCGCACACCGTGCGCGTGGACGCCACGAACGACGCGGGCGTCACCGCCACCGCGTCGGCCACTGTCATCGTGGTCAATTATCCCGTTCTCACGCTGACCTCGCCGTTCGACGGCATGATCGTGAACGGCGTGCTGCAGGTGCGCGGCACCGCAACCTCGGATCGCAGTGGCCCCCTCAGCGTGGCGGCCACCCTGGGGAGCGTCACGGTGCTCAGCACGTCCACGTCGCCTTTCAGCGCGGATTTCAGCCTGGCCGGCCTGCCGCCGGGTGAATACGGTTTTGCAATCACCGTCACCGACAGCGGCGGATACAAGGACACGCGAGTCATGCGCGTGAACGTGACCACCGCGACCGCCTATGCGCCCTTGCGTCCGCTCGGCGGCGACCTGGGTGGTGAACTGCTCGCCGTCGACGCGAACACCCGCGCGCTCATCGAATCTCCGAGTGAGACCCTGCGCCTGGTGACCGGCGCCGGTGAAACCGTGCTCGACACCACGGAATCATATTGGGAGTCATTCACGGGTTTCAGGCTCGAAAATGGCCATGTACTGGCCATCGGCCAGCTCCAGTCCTCCAACTCGGGCGACTTCCACCTCTTGCGATGGGCACCCGATGGCACGCGTCATGTGGTCGGCACATTGACACCGGCCTCCGGATCGGCGCCCCGGCTGATCGCCGCGCATTGGCCCTACGCGCTGGTCAGTGAATTCACCAATGGCAATGACACGCTGCACTTCTTCGACGTACTCACGGGGCAGCGGATCACGCCGAACCTCGTGTCCGTGTCGGGCTCGAGAATCATCGGCAAGCTGCAACATGATTTCTACGTGGCGCAGGATGGCAGCCTGGTTCTCTATTACCTGCAGGCTGTCCCTGCCGCGCCCGTGTCCGGCGTCGGCATCGCGCGCTGGACCCAGTCGGACGATCAGAACGTCGCGATTTCATCCAATGCCAGCCTGGAGTCCACCCACATCATGACGGACGGAGAGCGCGTGACCTGGCTGTCGAAGCCGGTCGCCTCATACGACCCGTGGACTCTCCTATCGCTCGACATTCCCACCAGCGGACAGCAGACCCTCGCCACCAACGTGGCGAGCTCCGAGCTGGCGCATGGATTGCTGGCCTGGTCGGAAAACCTGGCCGCCGCAAACTATCGACTGAAGGTGTCTGACGGCACGACCGTGACGACGCTATCGGCGCTCAGCATCAGCCAGGTGCATGGCGTGGGCGATGGCTATATGCTGTTCACCGAGGACCGCAAGCTGTATGCGGCGGACGCGGCCGGCACGCGCCGCCTGGTGCTCGACTCCATCGTCGACAACCCGCGCATCGCCGGCAAGACGGTGTACTTCACGCTGGGTGAAGCGAAGACGATCTACGCCGTCACGCTGCCCTGAGGAATCCGCTCAGTCGAAAGGATGCCTGAGCACGATGGTCTGCTCTCGATCCGGGCCCGTCGAGATGATGTCGATGGGCACACCCGCGAGCGCCTGCAATCGCGACAGGTATTTCTGCGCGGCTCCCGGCAGGGCGTCGTAGCTCTTGATGCCGATGGTGGATTCCTTCCAGCCCGGCATTTCCTCGTACACGGGCTCCACGCCGGCGAAGGCGTCCGCGAATAGCGGCGGCTCCATCGTGACGGTGCCGTTGGATTTGTAGCCGACGCAGATCTGCAGCGAGTCCAGCCCGTCCAGCACGTCGAGCTTGGTCAGGCACAGCCCGGACACGCTCGAGTTGATGATGGAGCGACGCAGCGCCACCGCATCGAACCAGCCGCAACGGCGCTTGCGCCCCGTGACCGCGCCGAACTCGTGCCCGACGCGCGAGAGATGCTCGCCGTATTCGTCGAACAGCTCGGTGGGGAACGGACCCGCGCCCACGCGCGTGGTGTAGGCCTTCACGATGCCGAGCACGTAGTCGAACGAGCGCGGGCCGATACCCGTGCCGGTCGCGGCGAATCCGCCCGTGGTGTTGCTCGACGTGACGAAAGGATACGTGCCGTGGTCGATGTCGAGGCCCGCGCCCTGCGCGCCCTCGAACATGACGTCGGCCTTTTTCTCGCGCAGCGCCGCCAGCGTCTGCGTGATGTCGCTGACCAGAGGCTTCACGCGCTCGGCATACGAGAGCTGCTCGTCCAGCGTCTTCTGGAAGTCGATGGCCGGTTGCTTGAAGTAGTGCTGCAGCGTGAAGTTGTGGAAGTCGAGGATCTCGCCGAGCTTGGCGGCGAACTGCTCGCGCTTGAAGAGGTCCTGCACGCGCACCGCGCGGCGCGCCACCTTGTCTTCATAGGCCGGCCCGATGCCACGGCCGGTGGTACCGATGGCGTTCGCGCCGCGCGCCGCCTCGCGCGCCTTGTCCAGCGCCACGTGCGAAGGAAGGATCAGCGGGCAGTTCGGCGAGATGCGCAGGCGGGCGAACACGTCCACGCCCTGGTCGATGAGCGTCTGTGATTCGCGGAACAGCGCCTCGAGCGACAGCACCACGCCATTGCCGATGAGGCAGGCGACGTTCTTGTGCAGGATGCCCGAGGGGATCAGCGACAGGACGGTCTTCTTGCCGCCGATGACCAGCGTGTGGCCGGCGTTGTGGCCGCCCTGGAAGCGCGCCACGGCCGCAGCTCGCTCGGTCAGCAGATCGACGACCTTGCCCTTGCCTTCGTCGCCCCACTGGGTCCCGATGATGATTACAAATTTACCCATGCCCAAGAAACATCCGCGCACGCGCGCATTTGAAAGAATTGCAGGAAGGAATGCTCAGCGGCGCTGCGGCGCCGGATTCTGCAGGTACTGGAAGAACTCACTGTCCGGCGAAACCACCAGCACGTCACCCTCGCGACCCAGGGAGTTGCGGTAGGCCTGCAGGCTGCGATGGAAAGAATAGAACTCGGGATTGCGGTTGTACGCGGCCGCGTAGATGGCGGCGGCGGCGGCGTCGCCCTCGCCGCGGATGCGCTGCGCGTCCGACAGTGACTTGGCGATGAGCTCGGTGCGCTTGCGTTCGGCCTCGGCACGCACGATCTGCGCCTGCTTGTCGCCCTCGCCGCGCTGCATGCGCGCGATACCTTCGAAGGTGCGCTTCATGCTCTCGTACACGCTGGTGGCTACCTCTTCCTGCAGGTCGATGCGCTGCAGGCGCACGTCCACCAGCTCGATGCCCAGGCCGTTCATGGATTCACCGAGTTCGTCCATGAACTTGCCGGTGATCTCCTGCCGATCCGAGATCACGATCTGCTTGAGGGTGCGGCGCGCAACTTCGTTCTTGATGCCGTCCTGGATCTTGTCGCCCACCAGTGACGCGGCGCGACCTTCGTCGCCGCCCGTCGCCTGGTAGTACTGCGCGGCATTCGAAATGCGCCACTTGATGTAGTAGTCGATGGTCAGGCCCTGGCTCTCGCGGGTCAGGAACTGCTCGCCGTCGAACTTGCGCGTCAGCACGCGGCGGTCGAACTTGACCACGTCGTCGAGGAAGGGAATCTTGAAGTGCAATCCGGGTTCGGTTTCCGACGCGACGATCTTGGACAGCTGGACCCGCAAGGCGAGTTCCTGTTCGCGCACGACGAAGGTGGAGGTGGCGACGATCAGCACGGCCGCCATGACCAGGATCAGGATTGGCAGGATGCGCGCGCCCATCAGCGTTCCACCCGTTGACGTGAATCACCATTGGACGAGTCGGACTCGACCCCCACCGGCGGTCGCACCGTCACGGTATTGGCATCGGAGTCGCGGCGCTCGATGAGTTTGTCCAGCGGCAGGTAGATCATGCTGCCGTTGCCGGCCTTGTTGTCGATGATCACCTTGCGCGAGGACTTGTAGACACTCTCGAGCGTCTCGAGGTACAGGCGCTCGCGCGTCACGCCCGGGGCGCGTTCATAGGCGGCCGCGAGCTGCGAAAAGCGCGCCGCCTCGCCGGTGGCCATCGAGACCACCTGTGACTTGTAGGCTTCGGCGTCCTGCACGGCGCGCGCCGCGTTACCTTCGGCCACCGGGATGATGCCAAACGAATAGGCCTGCGCTTCCTTGACCACGCGTTCGCCGTCCGCCTTGGCCTTGACCGAGTCGCGCTGCGCGGCCTGCACGGCCTCGGGCACCTGCACGTCGGTGATGTTCACGCTGACCACTTCGAGGCCGGCGCCGTACTGGTCGAGCGTGCGCTGCATGATTTCGCGCGCGTCCAGCACGATGCGGACGCGATTGGCCTCGAGGATGGCCTGCTGGTTGTTGCGGCCGACCACTTCGCGGATGGCGCTTTCGCTGACTTCGGCCAGCGTGCTCTTGGGATCGCGAACCCGGAAGAGGTAATCCTCCGCGTCTTTCACGCGGTACTGCACGGCCATCTGCAACTCAACCATGTTGGGCTCTTCGGTGAGCACCCGCGACTTGCTGGACGTGGACATCACGCCCTGCACGTCGACCTTGGTCAGGACTTCGATGGGCCAGGGGAAACGCCAGCCCAGGCCATCGCCCACGGTGGTGTGGTGCCGGCCAAAACGCTGCACCACCCCCTGCTCACCGGTTTTCACCTGGTAGAAGCCGGTCGCGGCCCAGATGGCCACGCCAATACCGATCAGCAGGAACAAGGGCGCCGAAGACCGGCCCCCGCCTCCACCGCCGCCAAACAGCGATTCGAAGCGCTTCTGCCAATCCTTGAACGCCTGGTCGAGATCGCCGCCGGACGACGGCTTCTTGCCCCAAGGGTTGTTGTTTGAGCTACCGGGTTGATTCCAGGCCATATCAGGAGCTTTGCAAAGCGGGCGACGATTGTAGGTAGGCACCGAAGGCCGTACAAGTTGAGTCCCCGGAAACCCTTATCAACTCGACCCCGGGTTCGCGGGCCCATTTGAGCAACTCGAACTCGGACAGTTCCGTGTCGATCTCAAAGGAGCCGTCCTCGGCGATCCGCTCCGCCAGGACCAGGTTGGCGGCATACAGCCGGGCACGCAATTCACCGGCGTGGACGGGCAATCGCAGGGTGGCCTGCCGGGCCACCCGGGACAGGCGTTCGGCGACGGCGTCGCGCAGCAGGTCGAGCCCCTGCCCCCGCATCGCCGACAGCCACACGTGGCTGGCCCGACCGCTTTCGTCCCGATCGATGCGGGGCGCCCCTTCCAGCCGGTCGATCTTGTTGAACACCAGGATCTGGGGCAGGTCGGCGGCGCCGATCTCCGCCAGCACGCGGTTCACCTCGTCGATGTGTTCGTCGCGCCGTGGATCGCTGACGTCCACCACGTGCAACAGCAGCGTGGCTTCACGGGCCTCGGTGAGCGTGGACTGGAAGGCCGCGACCAGCTCATGGGGCAGTTCGCGAATGAATCCGACGGTATCGGCCACCACCACGGTGGTATTGCCGGGCAATGTGATGCGCCGGACCGTGGGATCCAGCGTGGCGAACAGCTGGTCGGCGACATAGGCATCGGCGCCGGTGAGCGCACGAAACAGCGTGGACTTGCCGGCGTTGGTGTAGCCCACCAGCGCCAGCGAAGGAATGGGGATTTCGGCGCGCTGCTGGCGCCCGGTTTCGCGCTGCTGCTTGATCTTCTCCAGGCGCTCGGTGAGCGTCTTCACGCGTTTGCCCAGCAGGCGGCGGTCGGTTTCCAGCTGCGTTTCGCCGGGACCGCGATTGCCGATGCCACCACCGCGCTGGCGCTCCAGGTGGGTCCAGCCGCGCACCAGGCGCGTGGCAATGTGCTTGAGCTGCGCGAGCTCCACTTCGAGCTTGCCTTCATGGCTGCGCGCGCGCTGCGCGAAGATGTCGAGGATCAGCCCCGAGCGATCCAGCACGCGGCGTTCGATGAGTTTTTCGAGATTGCGCTCCTGCGAGGGCGAGAGCGGGTGGTCGAACAGCACCACGTCGGCATTCTCGGCCGCGACCACGGAGCGGATTTCATCCGCCTTGCCGCTGCCGACGAAAAAGCGGGGATCGGGCCGATCGCGCCGGCCACCAATACTGGCAACGGGAATGGCGCCGGCCGACAGGGCCAGCTGCTCGAATTCCTGGAGGTCTTCGGGATCCGCGGGCGCCCCGATGCCGAGGCGCACGAGCACGGCCCGTTCACCTGTGCGGGGTCGCTCGAACACGTTTGTTAATCGAGATGGAAGAGGAAACGCGTGCGAACGCGCCGGTCATCATTCTCCGGCGACCGCCTCGATCGTCGTTCCGTCTTCGTTGGTGATGCGCACGTTGCGCGCGGGGACTACCGTGGAGATCGCGTGTTTGTAGACCATCTGGCTCACGCTGTTCTTCAGCAACACGACGAACTGATCAAAAGAATCGATCTGGCCCTGCAACTTGATTCCATTCACCAGATAGATCGACACCGGGATTCGTTCCTTACGCAAAGTATTCAGAAACGGGTCCTGCAGTGACTGGCCCTTGGCCATGACGTTCTCCTTATTTTTCAAGCAAGCGGACGGCGGCGAGCATACCACGCGTCCCCGGGGCGGTAAGGCACTCAAAGGAGGCAGAACGCCCTGACCAGGGATTCACGTATGCCTACAAAACGTTGCGGATCATAGGGATCGAGAACCTGGATATTCGCCATCGAGCGCAGCCAGGTCATCTGCCGTTTGGCCAATTGACGGGTCGCCGCCACGGCGCGTATCTGCGCGGTCTCCAGCGAATAACTGCCGTCGAGATGCGCCCAGATCTGCCGGTATCCCACCGCGCGGATCGCCGGATGCGCATCCGTCAAATCGCCACGCCGGTGCAACGCGCGAACCTCGTCGAGAAATCCGGCGGCCAGCATCTGGTCGAAGCGCCGCGCCAGCGCTTCGTGCAATCGGGCGCGATCCGATGGAATCAACGCGACCACGGCAAAGTCGCGTTGCAGTGCGGACCGGGTACGAGACTGCAACTCGGAAATGGGACGCCCGGTGGCCGCATGTACTTCCAGCGCGCGCTGGATGCGCTGCGCATCATTGGGATGGATTCGGCCGGCGGCGGCGGGATCGAGGGCCGCGAGCCGCGCGTGCAATGCGGGCCAGCCCTGCTCCGCCGCCTCCGCATCGATTCGCGCGCGGAAGTCGCTGCTGGCCTCGGGAAGCTCTGCGATCCCGCCCATGAGCGCGCGCAGGTACAGCATGGTTCCGCCCACCAGAAGCGGCACGCGCCCGCGCGCTTCGATGTCGGCTATGGCCGCCGTGGCGTCGCGCACGAACTGCCCGGCGGAATAACTCGCGCCCGCATCGACCAGGTCGAGCAGGTGATGCGGCACCTGAGCGCGGATCGCGGCCGATGGCTTGGCACTGCCGATGTCCAGGCCACGAAACACCTGCGCGGAGTCCACGCTCACGATCTCGATCGGAAACTCGCGCGCCAGCGCCAGCGCGACCTCGGTTTTGCCCGTACCCGTGGGCCCGGTCAGGATGGGGATGGGCCTCATCGGCCACGCAGGAACATGCGATCCAGTTCGGTGAGGGTCACCTGCGTCCAGGTCGGCCGCCCGTGATTGCACTGGTCGGCGCGCGGCGTGATTTCCATCTGGCGCAGCAGCGCGTTCATTTCGTGCAGCGTGAGTCGCCGGTGCGCATGGATAGCGGAGCGGCAGGCGATGGTGCCTAACAACCTGTCGGTGGCATTGTCGAGGTGATGCGTGGCGCCATCACCGGCGATGCCCGCGATCACGTCGCGGACCAGCGCGGCCACGTCTTCGCGCGGCAGCAGGGCCGGCACCGAGCGCACCACCAGGGTATCCGGCGCCAGGCGTTCGATGTCGAACCCGGCCGCCTGCCATTCCTCGCGTTGCGCCATGAGCACGTCGACTTCGTCGACCTTTAGCGGCACCGTGATCGGCGCCAGCAGCAACTGGGTGGCGGCCGCGCCGGCCTGTGCCTTCATCTTTTCGTAGAGCACGCGCTCATGGGCCGCGTGCATGTCGACGAGCACCAGACCCTGCTCGTTCTGCGCCAGGATGTAGATGCCATGGATCTGCGCCAGCGCCTGGCCCAAAGGTTGCGCGTCGACCTGCTCGGGCATGGCCGCCGCGGCCTCGGTGGCCGGAGTCCTGTCGTCCAGCTCACCAAGTGCCTGCGCGATTCCCCAGGTACCGCCCACCGTCCCAGGCGACGAGTACAGCGGCAACGGCGTCGCCGTACTGGCGCCATTCCAGGCCGGTGGCATCGCGCCCGGCGCGGGCTTGGTGTCCGCGAGCCGGCGCTCCACGGCGCGAAACACGAAATCGTGGATCTGCCGGCTGTCGCGGAAACGCACCTCGAGTTTCTGGGGATGCGCGTTCACGTCGACCAGAGCCGGATCGATGTCGAGATACAGCACGTACGAAGGTTGCCGGCCCGAATACAGCACGTCGCGAAAGCCCAGTCGCACGGCGTTCATGAGCAGCCGGTCACGCACCGCGCGGCCATTGACGAACCAGAACTGCAGGTCGCTGGTGGCGCGCGCCGCGGCCGGCGTGCCGATCCAGCCGTGAATGCGCACGGGTCCCGCGGCGTGATCAACCTCGAGCGAGCGTTCGACGAATTCGGCGCCGACGATGCGCGCAAGACGATCCGTGGCCGCATAGCCATTGCCACTGCGCAGCGCCGGCGCATCCAGCAAGGTGCGCGAGCCGCTGCGCAACCGGAAGGCCACGTCGTCGCGCGACAACGCGAGGCGTTCCACCAGGCGCACGATGTGCCCCTGCTCCGTGACCTCGCTGCGCAGGAACTTGCGCCGCGCGGGCAGGTTGTAGAAAAGATCGCGCACTTCGATGGTGGTACCCGGCGGATGCGCCGCCGGCTTTGCCGCGCCGACGTTGCCGGCGTCGACGCTCACGCTGGCGGCGCGCTCCGCCTCGGCATGCCGTGACACGATTTCGAATCGCGACACGGAAGCGATCGAGGGCAACGCCTCGCCGCGAAAACCCAGCGTGGTGATGCCCGCGAGGTCATCGGCCGTGGAAATCTTGCTGGTGGCATGGCGGGACAGCGCCAGCGCCAGTTCGTGTTCGGGAATGCCGCAGCCGTCGTCGCGCACGCGCGTGAGACGCACGCCACCCGCTTCGATCTCGACCTCGACACTCTGCGCGCCCGCGTCGAGGCTGTTCTCCACCAGTTCCTTGACGATGGATGCCGGCCGCTCGATGACCTCGCCGGCCGCGATCTGGTCAATGAGGTGGTTGTCGAGGACGCGGATCGGCATGGCGGTGACTGGCCGCCGGAAGTCTACCCCGCGAACTCAGCGCAGTTCGACCTGGTTGCCGGTGCCGGCACCGCGACGGGTCGCGGCCAGGCGCGTGCCGTCGGGCGCATTGCCCTGAAAGTAAAGCTCGATTCCCGTGAAGATGGCGTTCGCCAGCCTGGCGCGATGCGCTGGCTGCGCCAGCTTGCGCTCGTCTTCGCGGTTCGAGATGAAGGCCGTTTCCACCAGCATCGACGGGATGTCGGGTGACTTGAGCACCACGAATCCCGCCTGCTGCACGCGCGGCTTGCGCACTTCGCCGATGCGATCCAGCGCCTTCAGCACGTTTTCCGCCGCCACCATGCTCGAGGCGATGCTGGCGGTCTGCGAGAGATCGAGCAGCACGTTGGCCAGGGCCGCATCCTTGTCGTCGAGTTTCACGCCGCCCATGAGGTCGGCCGAGTTTTCGCGCTCGGCCAGCCAGCGTGCCGCTTCGCTGGTCGCGCCACGATCCGACAACACGTACACCGACGATCCGGAGACATCCGGGTTGGCGATGGAATCGGCATGGATGGACACGAACAGGTCGGCCTTGGCGCGACGCGCGCGGACATTGCGCTCACGCAGGGAGATGAAATAGTCACCGTCGCGCGTGAGCACGGCCTTCATGCCCGGCTCCTGGTTGATGCGCGCGGCCAGCGCCCGGGCGATTTCGAGCACGACGTCCTTTTCACGCGTGCCGCGTTTGCCGGAGGCCCCGGGATCCACGCCCCCGTGGCCGGCATCGATGGCCACGACGATGTCGCGGCCCGAATCGAGCGGCGCATGAGCCGGACGGATGGCGACGGGCGCGGCCGGTGGCGCAGGCGTCACCGCGACGGCCCGGGCCAGTCCGGCGCCGGAGATGTCGAGCACCAGGCGCTCGGCATTGCCGGGCGTGGCTGCGATCCGCGAAGTCTGGATCGTGACCGGCGCCTTGATCTCGAAGACCAGCCGGACGCCATTGTTGGGCAACTTGCCGGAACGTATCGCGGTCACCGCGCCTTCGGCTTCGGGAAGCTTGCCCTTGAGCGTGGAGCGCGGCAGGTCGAGGACCACGCGACCCGGATTGTCGAGCTGAAAAGCCTTGTGTTTGGCCGGAGCGGAAAGCTCGAGCACCACGCGCATCCCCGTTTCGGTGGGCGCCATGCGCACGTCACGGATGTCGGCTGCGAGCGAAGGCGCGGAGACTCCGGCGCCGAGCGCCAGCAGAAGGATCCATGCCGAGAGCATCCGGCCAATTCTTTGGCTCAAAAAACCCTTCCCCATCATGGAGTTCGACGCCTCATCTGAGGCGCAATTTACTTTTTCGCCATAAATTTTTCAATCCTCTCAATGCGATGACCACCGTCGAGGATGGAAAACTCGAATCTCAGGTCGGGTCGGGGCAGTCGCCCCGCTCCCTTTTCAGGCCATTCGACCAGCCAGAGGGTTCCCGGCCGGAAGTAGTCCGCGAGCCCCAGGTGTTCAAGTTCCTCGGGGTCATGCAGCCGGTAGAGATCGAGATGCAAGGCTTCGATGCCGGGTAATTCGTAGGTCTCGAGCAGCGTGTAACTCGGGCTCTTGATGGCGCCGGTGACGCCGAGCGCGCGCAACGCGCCGCGCGCGAAGGTCGACTTGCCCGAGCCGAGATCGCCGGAGAGTTCGACGACACGGCAGGGAGTGCCGGGCGGCGGCGCGGTGCCTAACAATCGCGCGGCCAGTGCCTCGGTCTCTTCGCCGTTGCGGGTGATCCAGGGACCTTCGTTCGCGCTCACGGATTGACCCAGCCGCGCAGTTCCGCCACCACGTCGCTGGCAATGAGACCGCGTTGACCGCCCTGCGCCGCCGAATCTCCGGCCAGGGCATGAACCAGCACGGCGACGCGCGTGGCCAGTGCGCTGTCGGCGATCTGCGCGCGCAGTCCCGCGATGACGCCGGTGAGCACGTCGCCCATTCCGGCCGTGGCCATGCCGGGATTGCCGCGATCGCAGATGTGCAACTCCGCCGCGCCGTCGATTCCGCTGGCCACCAGCGAGCCTGCGCCCTTGAGCACGCAGACCGCGCCGTACTTCGAATGCAGCTCGCGCACCGCCGCCAGGCGATCCGCCTGCACATCGGGCGTGGCCACACCCAACAGCCGCGCGGCTTCGCCGGGATGCGGCGTCAGGATCCAGTCGGCGCGCAGGCGCGCGGGTTCGCGCGCCAGCAGGTTCAGCGCATCGGCATCCAGCACCGCGGGTCCGCGCGCCAGGCGCAGGAACTGCGCGAACAGCCGTTGCGCCCACTCGCCGGTGCCCAGCCCGGGACCGATGGCCACCACCGACGCGGCATGCAGGGCTTCTTCCGGTACGTTCGCCGATCCGGCAGATAGATAGATGAGCTCGGGATGCGCGGTGGTCACGGCCGTCAGGTTCTCGGGGCTGCCCGCGACCGTGACCAGCCCGGCACCCACGCGCAACGCGGCGATGCCGGCCATGCGGATCGCGCCCGGCATCCCCAGGCCACCGCCGATGACCAGCACGCGGCCGCTCGATCCCTTGTGCGCTTCGCGCGCGCGGCGCGGCAGCGCGGCGGCGATGTCCGCCTCGTCGATGCGGCGCATGAGCGGCGCGAACTGCGGCTGCGCCGGCGCGACCACGCCCAGGTCGTCGAGCAGCACCACGCCCGCGTGCTCGGGTCCGGCACCGAGGAACAGTCCGGACTTCAAGCCCACGAAACTCAGCGTGAGATCGGCGCGCACCGCTTCTTCCAGCACCGCCCCGCTGTCCGCGTCCACGCCCGAAGGAACGTCGAGCGCCAGCACCGGGCGTCGGGCGGCGTTGATGGCGCGGATCACGCCCAGCGTCTCCGGCCGCAACGGCGGCCGGAAGCCGATGCCTAACAACCCGTCGACGATCACGTCGCTGCCGGGCAGCGCGTCGGCGGCGAACGGATGCGCGTGACCACCGGCGGCCAGCCACTCTTCCTGCGCGCGGCGCGCGTCGCCGGTCAGGCGATCGGGCGGCGTGGCGGCCAGCACCAGCGTGTCCAGGCCCGAGGCCTGTGCCAGGCGCGCCAGCACGTAGCCGTCGCCGGCGTTGTTGCCCGCGCCGCAGACCACCGCGACACGCCGAGTTTGGGGCCAGCGCGCGCGCAGCAGCTTGAGCGCGCCTTCGGCGGCGCGCGTCATCAGCGTGTAGCCCGGCACGCGCCGCTTCTCGATCTCCCAGGCATCGAGCGCGCGCACCTGCGCCGCCGAATAGATCGCCATGGGTTTGGTCGCGGGCTTGCTCATGCGCCGGGAATTATACTGGCGGCCATCCATGACTCCCGAGCCATCGACCAACCTTTCCCAGCTCAAGGACCAGCTCTCCGCCCTGGCCCGCGCGCGCGGCTTCGAAGCGCTGGGCGTGAGCGACGTGGCGCTGGAAGCCGATGCGGAATACCTCGCGCGCTGGGTGGATGCCGGCAAACACGGCGAGATGGATTACATGTGGAAGCATGGTTCGCGCCGCGGCCGGCCCGATGAGCTCATCCCGGGCACCATCCGGGTGCTGTCGGCGCGCATGAACTATTGGCCGGCAGAAGGGCCCTCGGAGGGGCCGGAGGCGGCGCGCGACGCCGAATCGCAGCTCGGCGACCCGCAAGGCGCCTATGTTTCGCGCTACGCCCTCGGCCGCGACTATCACAAGGTGCTGCGCCATGCGCTCCAGGGACTGGCCGACGACATCGTGGCCGCCATCGGCCCCATGGGTTATCGCGTGTTCGTGGACTCGGGACCGGTGCTCGAGAAAGCCCTGGCCAACAAGGCCGGCATCGGCTGGATCGGCAAACACACCAACCTGATCGCGCGCGACGCGGGCTCTTATTTCTTCATCGGCGAGATCCTGACCGACCTGCCGTTGCCGGTGGATGTGCCGGCCACCGGGCATTGCGGCACTTGCTCGGCCTGCATCCCCGCCTGCCCCACGGGCGCCATCACCGCGCCGTACCAGCTCGATGCGCGGCGTTGCATTTCATATCTCACCATCGAATTGCATGGCGCCATCCCCGTGGAGCTGCGCAGGATGCTGGGCAACCGCATCTACGGCTGCGACGACTGCCAGCTCGTGTGTCCCTGGAACAAGTTCGCGCGCACGGCGGCGCATCCGGATTTCAAGGCGCGCCATGGGCTGGACGCCGCGCGACTCACCGAGTTGTTCGCGTGGAGCGAAGAGGATTTCCTGGCACGCACCGAGGGCTCGGCGATCCGGCGCATCGGCTACGAACGCTGGCTGCGCAACATCGCCGTGGCGCTGGGGAACGCTCCGTCCACCGCCGCGAATCTCGCGGCGCTCGAAGCACGGCGTCAGGATCCTTCCGCATTGGTGCGCGAACACGTGGCGTGGGCCTTGAGCGAGCACTCGCGTCGCGCCGCCTGACTGCTTCCCGGAAAATGGGGACATTCCTATTTTCCTGCCAGCTACAACGCTCATAACGAAGTACCGGTGAAAGGAAAATAGGAATGTCCCCATTTTCCGTGCCTGCTAGGCGGATGTGTATTGCAGGTTGTCGATGAGGCGCGCCTTGCCGAGCCGTGCCGCGGTCAGCACCACGAACTGGCGCGTGTCGGGCTGCGCCGGCGCCAGCGAGCGCGCATCGCGCACGCTGAAGTAGTCGGTGCGGAATCCGGCGCCATCCAGCGCCGCGCGGCCGGTGCCTTCGATGCGCGGATACTCGCGCACGCCGGACTTGAGCGCCGCCACGGCCTGCTGCAGCTGGCGGTAGATAGCCGGCGCGAGCTTGCGCTCCGCGGGACCCAGATACTGGTTGCGCGAGCTCATGGCGAGCCCGTCTTCCTCGCGCACCGTCGGCGCGCCGACGATGGCCACGCGCAGGCACAGGTCGGCCACCATGCGGCGGATCACGGTGAGTTGCTGGAAGTCCTTCTCGCCGAAGATCGCCACGTCCGGGTCGACGATATGGAACAGCTTGGCCACGATGGTCGCCACGCCTTCGAAATGCCCGGGTCGGAATTCGCCGCACAGGATGTTCGAGATGCCCGGCACCTCGATGCGCGTCGCATTGGCAGCGCCATTCGGGTAGATCTCGCCCACTTCGGGACTGAACAGCAGGTCACAGCCCGCGTCGGCCAGCATCCTGGCGTCCTGCGTGGGCGTGCGCGGGTAGTGCGCGAAGTCCTCGTTGGGCCCGAACTGCATCGGGTTGACGAAGATGCTCGCCACGAATTTCTGCCCATGCCGGCGCGCGGCCTCGATCAGGCTCACGTGCCCCGCGTGCAGATTGCCCATGGTGGGAACGAACACGATGCGCTGCTTCGCCTCGCGCCAACGCGCAACCTGCGCTCGCACTTCCGCGATGGTGGTGGCGGTCTGCAGGCCGCCGCCCTGTTCTTTTCGCTGGTGCTCAGGCATGGAACTCGTGCTCCGCGGCTGGATAGGACTTGTTCTTCACCGCCTGGACATAGCGACGCAACGCGTCGAGGTTCGACGTCGCACCGTCCATGAAATTCTTCACGAAGCGCGGCTTGCGGCCCGTGGTGATGTCGAGCACGTCGTACAGCACGAGAATCTGGCCGTCGGTTTCGGGACCGGCACCGATGCCGATGACCGGCACTTCGAGCGCCTGCGTGATGCGCTGGCCGAGCTCGGAGGGTATGCACTCGAGCAATACGATGTCCGCGCCCGCGGACTCCAGCGCCTTGGCGCTGTCGAGCATGCGCTTGGCGGCCGCCTCGTCGCGGCCCTGCACGCGAAAGCCCCCGGTCTTGTGCACCGACTGCGGTTTCAGTCCGAGATGCGCGCAGACGGCGATGTCGTGGCGCGCGAGGAACTCGACGATCTCGAGCTGGCCGATGCCACTCTCGAGCTTGACCATCTCCGCGCCGCCCTCCTGCATGAGCCGCACCGAGTTCGCGAGCGCGATCTCCTGGGTCGGGTAGCTGGCGAACGGCAGGTCGGCCACGAGGAAAGGCCGGTGCAGCCCGCGGGCCACGGCCTTGCCGTGATAGATGATGTCGTCCATGGTCACGGGCACGGTGGTGTCGTGACCCTGCAGCACCATGCCGAGCGAGTCGCCCACCAGCACCAGGTCGGCATCGGCGGCATCGCAGAGCACCGCGAAACTGGCGTCATAGCAGGTGAGACAGGCGATCTTCTCGCCCTCGCGCTTCATCTTCTGCAGCGTGCCCAGCGACACCGGCGGGCGCGTCGAATCGCGTTGTTCGAGATGGGTATACACGTGAGCCCCTCGGAGACCGCTAGATTGTAGAGTGCCGCAGCGGGTTGTAGTACATGCGGCCCTTCTTCATGCGCCGGATGGCCCCCACCAGTTCGTCGAAGTCGGCCTGGTTCTGCACCGGGTCGATGTTGCTGGCATTCACGATCAGCAGCGGGGCCCGGTCGTATTCATGGAAGAAACGCGCATAGGCATCGTTGAGCCGCGACAGGTAACTGGCGTCGATGCTGCTCTCGTAGCCGATGCCGCGCTTGGCGATGCGACCGAGCAGGATCTCCACCGGCGCCTGCAGGTAGACCACGAGATCGGGTCGCGGCGGGTCGACGTCGAGGCGCGACGCCACCTGTTCGTACAGGCCCATCTCGGCCGCGTCCAGCGTCAGGCCCGCGAACAGCCGGTCCTTCTCGAATAGATAGTCCGCCACGCGGCGTGGCGCGAACAGGTCCTGCTGCTTGAGCGAGCCCAGCTGCTGCGCCCGCTGGAACAGGAAGAAGAGCTGCGCCGGCAGCGCGCCCGCCTTGGGATTCTTGTAGAAGCGCTCGAGGAAGGGATTCTGCGCGTCCTGCTCCAGCACCAGCTCGGCTTCGAGCGCGCTCGCCAGCCGTTTGGCGAGACTGGTCTTGCCGACGCCGATGGGTCCCTCGACCACGATATAGCGCTGCGCAGGTATTTCTGGTTGCGGCCGCGGCGTGATGGCGGCATCACCCGGAAAGGTTTCCGCCTCCGTCGAGCTCACAGCGTCCGCACTCCGCGATTCTCGACGCGCGACTTGAGCACGGCGACACGTTCGGCCCCGGGAATCTCCAGGTCGGGCGCAAGATCGGCGAGCGGATACAACACGAAGTCACGCTGCGCGATACCGGCATGCGGTAACGTGAGCTCCGGCGTGGCACGCGTTTCGCGGCCCACGACCAGCAGGTCGAGATCGATGAGCCGCGGTCCCCAGCGTTCGCGCGGCGGCTGGCGTCCGAGCACGGTCTCGAGTGCGCGCAATTCCGCGAGCAATTCCTCGGGCGACAGTTGCGTGAGCAGGCCGGCGGCGCCGTTGACGAAGGCGGGCTGCACCACCTCGCCGAAGGGAGGCGTCTGGTACAGCTTCGAAGTCGACACCAGCCGCGTGTCGCGAATTCGCGCGAGCGCGGCAAACGCGCGCTGCACCTGCGCACGCGGATCGTCGAGATTGCTACCCACACCCACGTACGCCGGTAACCAGCGCGGAAATGAAGTGGCGGGAAAAGCGTCGGCGGCCGCGTTCATGTGGCCGCGGAAGAGCGGCCGCGGCCACGCCGACGGCGGCGGCGCGGACGGCGCGAGCCGCCGCCATCGCCCGGGGCACGCGGCTGCGCGCCCAGCGCGTCCGCCATGCGGTCGCGATCGGACTGCGAGACTTCCTGCACGCGGGTCCACCACTCGGCGATCGCCGTATCCGCGAGGCCCATTTCGGCGCGCAACAGCAACAGGTCGAAACCCGCGCGGAACCGCGGCTGCTCGAGCATGCGCAATGCGCGGCGGCCACGCGGCTGCTCGAGACGCGGCTGCGCCGCGAACATCTCGCGCACGCCGAGCGAAAAGCGTTTCGGCAGGGTGATGCGGCCCTGGGCGCCGCGCGCGGCGCGATCCGCCGCATCGACGATGGTGCCGATGTCGTGCCACTTTTCCTGCGGCTGCTTTTCGATGATCTCGGCGATCGGCCCGTACAGCAGCAGTGCGAACAGGAAAGTCGGCGTCACCGGCTTGCCCTGCGCCACGCGCTGGTCGGTGTTCACCAGCCCCTGCACCAGGAGTTTCGCCACCGCGCCGTCCGGATGCCGGTCCAGGTAGGCGGCCACCGTCGGCAGCAGCTCGGCGAGCAAGCCGTGTCGCCGCAGCACTTCGAGGCTGCGCGCCCCGTGGCCCGTGAGGAACAGCTTGAGCGTTTCGTCGAACAGGCGTGCCGGCGGCACGCTGCCTAACAACTCTTTCAGTTCGGCGATGGCGGTGCCGGTCTGGCCGTCGAGATCGAAACCCAGCTTGGCCTGGAAACGCGCCGCGCGCAGCATGCGCACCGGGTCTTCGCGGTAACGCGTGACCGGATCACCGATGAGCTTGAGCCGGCGCGCGGCGATGTCCTCGACGCCGCCGGTGTAATCCCAGATCGAGAAATCGGCGATGTTGTAATAGAGCGAGTTGGCGGTGAAATCGCGGCGCCACACGTCGTCGTCGATGTTGCCGTAGGCGTTGTCGCGCAGGATGCGGCCGTGTTCGTCGGTGACGTGGTCTTCATCGTCCTCGTCGCCCGCGCCGGCATGGCGCGATCGATCGCGCATGGGCAGCGGCGAGCCTCCATGAAATCCGGTCTGGTGCGGGCCGGCCTCGGCGAGCACCGTGCTTTCGTCGGCCTCCTCCTCGTCGTCTTCGTCATCGAGCAGATCGTCATCGAGCTCGTCATCTTCTTCTTCCGCGATATCCGCTTCGACCGGCGGATCGTCGGCGATGCTGGTGGCGCGAAACGTGGCGACTTCGATGATCTCGCGGCCGAAGAACACATGCGCCAGCCGGAAGCGTCGGCCGATCAGGCGACAGTTGCGGAAGGTGCGTTTGACTTCTTCGGGCAACGCGCTGGTCGCGATGTCGAAATCCTTGGGGGAAATTCCCAGCAGCAGGTCGCGCACGCAACCGCCCACCAGGAAGGCTTCGTAACCCGCCTCGCGCAGGCGATAGAGCACCCTCAAGGCATTGGGAGAGATCGCGGATCGCGATATGGAATGTTCGGCACGGGGGATGATGCGTGCGGCGGGCCGGACGCCCGAGTCAGCTGCGTTCAAGACTTCAAAGTTCCGCTTGGCAGGATATGAGCGGCGCATATACTACCGCGCTCGATTCTGGACCCGCCCGAATAGACGCTCCCTTCGTCTAGAGGCCCAGGACATGGCCCTCTCAAGGCCGTAACACCGGTTCGAATCCGGTAGGGAGCGCCATCCAGTCGAAAGACTGATAAATCAACGACTTGCCAGCGAATCTCTCGGGCCGGTCAGTTCCCGGGACTAACAATTGGAAGCTTTGCTCGTCTCCACCGGGGTGGTGGCTCTCGCCGAGATCGGCGACAAAACCCAACTCCTCGCCCTGCTGCTCACCGCGCGTTTTCGCGCGCCCTGGCCCATCGTCGCCGGCATTTTCGTGGCCACCCTGGCCAATCATGCCTTCGCCAGCGCCGTGGGTGCCTGGCTCATGACGCTGGTGGGTCCCGAAGCCATGCGCTGGATCCTGGGCATTTCATTCATTGCCATGGCCGCCTGGACGCTGATTCCGGATTCCGCGCCGGATGAAAGCTCCACCGCGCCGCGTTACGGCGTATTCCTCACCACGCTGATCGCGTTCTTTCTGGTCGAGATGGGAGACAAGACCCAGATCGCGACCGTGGCGCTGGCCGCGCAGTTCCATTCGATCGTGTTCGTGGTGCTGGGCACCACCCTCGGCATGCTGCTCGCCAATGTGCCGGTGGTGTTCGCCGGCGAAGCGCTCATGCGCCGCGTGCCGCTCAAGACCGTGCGAATCGTCGCGGCGCTGTCGTTCCTGGTCCTGGGTGCCTACGTCCTGCTGTCGGGCTGAGGCTTCAGACCTGCAGCAGCATGGAAGGCCGCGCATGGCGTCGGCGCGCGACGGCTTCGATGCGCCGCGGACTGACCACCGCGCGCACGTGTTCGCCGCTCGCCACCAATCCGTTTTCATCGAACACGTTCACTTCGAAGTGATAGAGCCGGCCATCGATCGCCGAGCAGGTGGCGCGGGCGCGCAAGGTGTCGCCACGCGCCTGTGACAGCGCCGCGTGATGCAGCTGCATCGACACCGCCATCGAGGATTCGCCGCCACGCGCGCGCATGAGTCGCGCCGCGGCCAGTTCCATGACTTCCACCAGTCGCGTGGCGGCGGGAAGCAACGGCAGGGTCGCTTCGGCGGTTCGGCCCATCAGGTTCATCGACACACTCCGGTAATGCTCTTCGAGGGTGCGCAGATTAGGGATCGCGCCGCCGCAAGTCGTTTGGGAACGGTCTCGAAATGGTGTAGGCACGCCCCTACTCCGCCCGCCTCTCCCACCGACTGCGCTCGCGGGCCGGCGGCGCGAGAATTCCCGCACCGCATGAGTTCATTCATCTCGAGAGGCGCGGTGCTCGCCAGCGCACGCCTGCTCAACCAGGCCCTGATGCTCCTGAGCCCGCTGTTGCTGGTGCGCCTGCTCGACATCGTCGACTACGGCCGCTACCGGCAGTTCATGGCCGTGGCCATGCTGATCACCTCGCTCGGCGGCTTCGCGCTGACCGCCAATCTCACCTACCTGGTGGCGCGCACGCCGGCGCGCGCCGCCGCCGACGTCACCAAGACCACGGCGCTCATGCTGGCGGTCTCGGTGGTGAGCGCGCTGTTCATCGCGTTCGCCCACCACTGGATCGTGCCGCCCGAGATCGCCGGCAGCTGGTGGTTGCTGGCGCTGTACGTGTTCATGTTCCTGAATCTCGAGGTGGTGGTGGCGTACTGGCTGGCGCAACGCCGTTCGCTCGAAGTCATGCAGTACACGCTGGTGGTCACCGTGTGGCGCCTGGGCACGCTGCTCGGCGCGGCGCTGTACTTCGGCGACGTGGAGATGATCTTCGTGACCATCGTGGCCGCCGAGACCCTCAAGAACCTGGCTATCTACTTGTGGCTGCGCGCGCGTGGCCTGCTGGTGTTCCGCTGGGAACGCGAAGTGCTCGGCGAACAGTTGCGCCTCGTGGGCCCGCTGGGCCTGGGATCCATGCTCAACAAGGCCAACGACTTCGGCCGTGTCGTGGTGGGCTCGATGCTGGGCCCGGTGCCGCTGGCCATCTACAGCACCGCGGCCTACCAGGTGCCGCTGGTGAACATCGTGCAGACCTCGCTCTCGGACGTGATCTTCCCGGACCTGGTCAAGCGCGCGCAGCGCGATCCGGCCGAGGGGCTGCGGCTCTGGAAACGCGCGCAGATGATGGTGGCGGCCGTCATCGTCCCCGCGTGGATGCTGCTCACCTATTTCGCCGAGCCGCTGATCCGCCTGGCCTTCACCGATGCCTATGTCTCGGCCACGCCTTTCTTCCAGGTGTTCCTGCTGCTGATGCTGCGCCAGTGTTTTCCGTTCTCGACGCTGCTGCGCAGCGTGGGTGACAACGCCTCGTTCGCCACGTCGAACGCGATCGCGCTGGGCATCAACATCGCGCTGGTCGCGGCGCTGCTGCCCGCATACGGTCTCTGGGGACCGACGCTCGGCCTGGTCGCGGGACAGATGTGGACCGGCTACTACCTGTGCCGCCGCGTCATGTCGCGATATGGCGCGCCGCTCTCGGCTATCTACCAGTGGCGCAAGCTCGCGCTGTCGCTGCTCGCCTCGTCGCTGGCGCTCGGCGTGCTGCATGGCCTCATGAGCTGGCTGCCGCACGGCCCGGCCGGCACGGCGCTGGCGCTGCTCGCCTTCGTGCTGGCGTACACGCTGGCCGCGCGCTTCATCCTGCGCGAGGAGTACGGCTACGTAATGCGCGCCTTCCTGCGCCGGAGGCAGCCCGCGTGAGCACGAAGCGCCCGCTGATCATCGTCTCGTACTGGTTCGCGCCCAGTCCCGCGGTGGGTGGCAAACGCTTCAGCTTCCTGTCGCGCGAGCTGGCGCGTCTCGGCTACGACGTGCACGTCATCACGCACGAGGCGCGCGACTGGGTGAACTTCAGTTCCGACGCCTCCTTGCCGCAGCACGAGCAGGTGCATCGCTGCAGCGAGCCGCTGAAGCTGCCGTTGGCGCGCAAGAGCGTATTCCACCGGGCATTCAATGCCGTGATGCGCCCGCTGCTGGCCGCGGTGGGCTGGGAATATTTCTGGGCGCGCAGCGCCGAATCCACCGCGCTCGCGGTGGCGCGCAATCTTCCCCCGGGCGTGGTCATCGCCACCTACCCGGCGCCGGCGGCGCTGTTCGCCGGCGCGCGCATCGCGCGCAAACTGGGCTGGCCATTGGTGCTCGACTACCGCGATCCGTGGAGCACGCATGCCTGGCCCGCGTGGCGGCGCGGGGCGCTGGCGCAATGGTTGTCCGCGCGCATCGAGCGACGCCTGGTACGTCGCAGCCATGCCCGGGTGCTCAACACGCCCGCCATGCGCAGCTCCTTCGAGAAGTTCCTGCCGCAGGCGGAACACTCGCGCAACTTCGTCATCCCGAATGGATTCGATGCCGTGGCGCCGACCGCCCCGCCCGAAGATGCGGGTCCCGTGCACGTGGTGCATGCGGGCGAGATCTTCACCGGCCGCTCGCTGGTCCCGGTGCTCGAAGCCGCGCGACGGTTGGAAAAGAAGTATCCGGCCCGGCCGATCCGCCTGACCACCTACGGCGAACTGCCGCCGGCGGAGCGCGAGCGGATCCGCGCGCGCGGCCTGGAATCCTTCATCGAGGTGAAACCCCGGATTCCGTTCGCCCAATTGTTCGCCGAGCTGCAACGCGCCCACCTGCTGGTGGCCGTGGTCGGCGACCACATGCCCTATTCGACACCGTACAAGGTCTACGACTACATGGCCGCGGGGCGGCCCATTCTCGGGCTGGCACCCAGGGGCGCGGCGCTGTTCGAACTATTGTCGGACAGCGGCGCCGGAGAATGTTGCGAACGGGTAGACGACGACGCCATCGAACGCGTGCTCGAGAAGCTGGTGCGCGGCGAGGCCGCGCCACTGCGGGCGCGCGTCGAGCGGTTCCGCTGGGAAAACCTGGCGCTGCAGTACCGCGCGGTCATCGAGACCGTGGCCGGCGAACCGCACACGGTGCCGGCGCCCGAACCACGGGGTGCTCTCGATACCTAGTTCTCCGCCGGACGTGGTACGCGGTACCAGGACGCGTACAGCGCCGGCAGGAAGATGAGCGTGAGGATGGTGGCCACGAACAGGCCGCCCATCATCGCGATGGCCATGGGCCCCCAGAACACTTCCGTCGCAATCGGAATCAGGCCGAGGATGGCCGCGGCAGCGGTCAGCAGGATGGGCCGCAGCCGATGCATGGTGGCATCGACGATGGCCGCGTCGCGCGCCATGCCGGCGTCTTCGTTCTCCTTGATCTGCGCCATCAGCACCACCGAGTTGCGGATGATCATGCCCACCAGCGCGAACACACCGAGCATGGCGACGAACCCGAACGGCCGGTTGAACAGCAGCAGCGCGATGGTCACGCCGATGATGGCGAGCGGCGCGGTGAGCATGACCAGCAGCAGCTTCTGCGTGCTGTGGAGCTGCAGCATGAGGATGAACAGCATGGTGATGAACATCACCGGGATCACCGCCATCACGGATGCCGAACCCTTGGCGCTTTCACCCGCCGCACCACCCACTTCGATGCGGTAGCCGGGCGGCAACTTCGCGGCGATCGCGGCGACCACCGGATCGAGCGATTCGTTGACCGTGGCGGGCTGCAGCCCGTCGACGATCTTCGCCTGCACGGTGATGGTGGGCAGGCGGTTGCGGCGCCAGATGATGGTCTCCTCGAGTCCGTATTCGAAGCTCGCGACCTGCGTGAGCGGCACGGAGTTGCCATTGAGGATGCCGATCTCGAGATCGCGCAACCGCGAGAGATCACTGCGATCGCGCGCCCCGGCGCGGCCCTGCACGTCGATGAGGTAGATGTCATCGCGCACCTGCGTGACGGTGCGGCCGGAGTGCGCCGCGTTGAGCGCGCGCGCCACCTGTTCGGAACTGATGCCCAGCTGCCGCGCCTTGTCCTGGTCCACGACGATGCGGATGGACTTGGTCATTTCATTCCAGTCGAAATTCACCACGCGGGTGTCGGGATTGGCGCGCATGGCCGTGGCCACCTGCTCCGAGACGGCGCGCACCCCGGCCACGTCCGGGCCACTGACCCGGTACTGCAGCGGCCAATCCACGGGCGGACCCAGGGCCAGCGGCTCGACGCGCGCCATCAGCGTGCTGAAATCCTCGTTCAGCACCTTCTCGAGCCGCGCTCGCACCTCGTTGCGCACCTCGTAACTCTTCGTGAGCACGATGGCCTGCGCGAAGTTCTCGTTCTCCAGCTGCTGGTTCAGGGGTAGATAGAAGCGCACCGCGCCCGAACCCACGTAGAAGCTGTGGTAGACGATGTCCTTGTCGGCCAGCAGCACCTTCTCGAAGCGCTCCACCTCGGCCCGCGTGGCCTCGATGGAGGAGTTCTGCGCCAGCCGCAGGTCGACGATGAGCTCGGGCCGCTCCGAGGACGGGAAGAACTGCTGCTGCACCACGCCAAACAGCAGCACCGCGAGCACGAATGCGCCGGCGGTGCCCGCTATCACCCAGCCGCGGTTGCGCAATGACTTCAGCAGCAGGTTTCGGAAGCGAAGCGTCAGCGCGCCTTCCTTGTGTTCAGGGTGCTCGCCAGCAGGTTGTTCCTTGAGCATGGCCACGCCGATGTACGGCGCGAAGATGACCGCGACGATCCAGGAAACCAGCAACGCAATGGTCACCACCGCGAACAGCGTGAAGCAGTACTCGCCCGCACTGGATCTGGCAAACCCCACCGGCAGGAAGCCCGCCACCGACACCAGTGTGCCGGTGAGCATGGGGAATGCGGTGGAGGTGTAGGCGAAGGTGGCGGCGCGGAACTTGTCCCAGCCCTCTTCCATCTTCTTCACCATCATCTCGACCGCGATCATGGCGTCGTCCACCAGCAGGCCGAGTGCGATCACCAGCGCGCCGAGCGAGATGCGCTGCAGGCTGATCTCGAAGACCTGCATGAACACGAAGGTGATGGCCAGCACCAGCGGAATGCAGATGGCGACCACCAGGCCCGCGCGCAGTCCCAGGCTCACCAGGCTGACGATGAGCACGATGATGATGGCTTCGCCCAGCGCCTTGGTGAAATGGCCGACGGATTCCTCGACGACCTGGGGCTGATTGGCCACGCGGTGGATGTCGATGCCGATGGGCATGCCCGCTTCGATGCGCGTGATCTCCTGCTCGAGCGCGGCGCCGAGATCGAGGATGTTGCCACCCTTCTGCATGGACACGCCGATGCCGATGGCCGGCGTGCCATTGAAGCGGAACAGTGGCGCGGGCGGATCCTTGTAGCCGCGCCAGACGTGCGCGAAATCCTTGAGCCGCACCTGCCGGTCGCCGAGGCGGATCGCCACGTTCTCCAGCGCCTCGACCGAGTTCAGCGCGCCGGTCACGCGCACCTCGATGCGCTCGGTCGGTGTCTGGATCTCGCCCGAGGCAATGACGGCGTTCTGGCTGGCCAGCGTCGCGGCCACGAGTTCGGGATCGATGCCCAGCCCCGCCATCTGCCGCAGGCTGAAGTCGACATAGATGACTTCGTCCTGCACGCCGATGAGATCCACCTTGCCGACGTTGTCGACGCGCAGCAGCTCGGCGCGGATGAACTCGGCCTGGTCGCGCAGCTCGCGGTAGGTGAAGCCATCGCTGGTGAGGCCATAGACCACGCCGTACACGTCGCCGAAGTCGTCGTTGAAGAAGGGACCGATCGTTCCCTGCGGCAACTGGCCGCGGATGTCGCCTATCTTCTTGCGCACCTGGTACCACTGATCCGGCACGGCGCCGGGCGGCGTGCTGTCACGCAGGTTGATCATCAGCGTGGCTTCACCGGGCTTGGTGTAGCTGCTGATGAAATCGATGTACTGCAGCGACTCGAGGGGCTTCTCCAGCCGGTCGGTGAGCTGCTTGGCGGTCTCGGCCGCGGTGGCACCCGGCCAGATTGCGCGTACCACCATGGTCTTGATGGTGAACGGCGGATCCTCGTCGCGGCCCAGGTCGTTGTAGGCGCGGAAACCCGCGAACAACGCGATCACCATGAGAAAGCCGATCAGCGGCTTGTGGTTCAGCGCCCAGGCCGAGGCGTTGAAGCCGCCGGCCGCGGAGTGCTCCGGTGCACCGCTCACGTCGTCTTCTCGTCCGGTATCTTGACCCTGTCTCCCGGTGCCAGCCGGTGCACGCCGGCCGTGACCACGCGTTCACCGGTACGGATGCCGTCGGCCACGAATACACGATCGGCGTCGTAACGCGCCACCGTGACGGCGCGCAGTTCCACCGTGTTGTCCGCCTTCACGATCCACACCGCCGGCTTGCCATCCTTCTGGAAGATCGCCGTGGGTGGCAGTTCGACATTCGGCGCGCCGCCGGCACTGGGCAGCGTGACGCTGACCGTCATGCCCAGGCGCAGCGTGGGTGGCGGATTCGAGATGGAGGCGCGTACCTGGTAGGTACGTGTGACCGGATCGGCGCTGGGACTGATCTCGCGCACCCGGCCCTGCCAGGCGGCGCCTTCGCCGTTGAGCGGATAGACGGTCACGGTGCTCGTGGTGCGCACGTCGCCGATGCGCGCATCCGGCACGTCGAACACCGCCTCGAGTTCCGACGGGCGTGCGACGCTGACGGCGCGCTGGCCGGCCGCGACCACGGTGCCGACTTCCACCAGCACGCGCGTCACCACGCCGCCCTGGTCGGCACGCAAGGTGGTGTAACCCAATCGCTGCTGAGCCAGGCGCAGTTCCGCCGTGGCCTGCGACAACTTGGCCTCGGCCGAACGCACCGCCGTCTGCTGCGCCTGGTACTGCGCCCGCGTGGTGAGCCCGCGTTCCAGCAGGTCGCGGTAACGCGCCTCTTCGCTGCGTGCGCGATCCAGATCCGACTGTGCCGCCGGTACCGCACCCCGCGCGGCATCCACGCCGAGCTGTTGGTCGGTCTGGTCGAGCTGCGCCAGCGCCTGGCCTCGTTTCACGGTGATCCCGGGGTCCACGTCGCGGCGGATGAGCTTGCCGCCAACCTGGAAACTCAGGTCGCTTTCGAAGCGCGAGCGGATCTCGGCGGTATACGTGGCGTTGTCACCCAGCGATCCGCCGGTGACCACCACGGAACGCACCGGCCGCGCCGGCTGCTCGACATTCTCTTCCTTGCCGCAACCGCCGAGCGCCATCGCAAACGTCAGTGGCAGCCAGGGAATGACTCGTCTATTCATGCGACCTCACCGCGGCTGGGGGTTGTCGCGCAGCCAGGCTTCCATGCGCTGGTACCAGGCTTCGCGGGAACTCGGATCGAGCAGGATTTCGAACTCGCCCATCGACCTCAACACGTTGACGAAGTCTATGAGGAACCCGTACTTCGCATCGGTGGCACTGAGACCCGCCGACAGCGCCGCCTCCTGCGCGTCGATCAGGTCGGTGACCGACACGGCGCCGCGCGCGTAGGCCTCGCTGACATTGGCGAGATTCTCGTCGGCGGCGGCCGCCGCCTCGCGCGACAGCTCGATGGCCGGCCAGGAACTGGCGGTGCGATGCAGGACCACGCGGGTGCGCGCCTCGATGCCGTCGATGGCGGAGCTGTGATCGGCCTCGCCGGCGCGCAGCTCGTGCCGCGCCTGCGAGCGCTGCGCGCCGCGCAGGCCGCCGGTGAACACCGGCAGCGTCGCCTGCAGCGTCACGCTCCAGGACTCGTCGTCCGGCGCTCCCGGCAGGCTCAGCGATCCGGCTCCGCTGCGTTCCGTGACTTTCGAGCCGTTGGACACCAGCGCGAGGTCAGGTAGATAGAAGGAACGGTTCGCGGAGGCGAGCGCGCGCTGCCGCGCGTCGACCACGGCGCGCGCCTGGGCGATCTCCGGCGCGTTCTGCAACGCGGTGTGCACCGCGTACTCCATGAACTGCGCCCACTTGGCCGGCGTGTCGAGGAAGGCCTGGGTGCGTGGGCTCGAGATCAGCGTGAGCGGATCGTCGAGGCCCGTCTCCACGGTGCTGAACGGCTGCGTGGCGGGCCGGTGCAGGATGCGCAGCACTTCGGTCTCGGCCTGGCGACGCTGCGATTCGGCCGCGAGCAGGCGCTGCTTGTCGGTGGCCAACTGCGACACCCAACGCAGATAGTCCGAACGGCCGCCCAGGCCCACTTCCTCGCGCACCCGCGAGGTCTCGAGATTCTTGCGCGTGTTCTCGACATTGTGGCGCCGCACGTCTTCCACGGACTTGGCGCGCAGCAGGTTCAGATAGGCGGAAGCCGAATCATTGAGCGTATCCAGCATGTCGGTGCGCTGGCTCTGCAGTTGCGCTTCGGCCAGCGATTTCGAGATGGAGTAGCCGGCCCACACGCGTTCGGAGTAGATCACCTGGGTGAAGGATCCCCCGAAACTGGTGGTGTCCTCGGCCTGCAGCAAGGGACTCGCGCGATCCTCGTCGATGCGCGTGCGGCCGGCATTCGCATCCAGCGACGGCAGCAGATCACTGCGCGCGATGCGCACGTCGTCCTGCGCGCTGCCCAGGCGCTCGCGGCTGGCCGCCAGCGCCGGATTGACGTCGAGCGCCGCGCGCATGGCTTCGAGCAGCGTCAGCGGCTGCGCGCCGGCGGGCTCGGCGAACAGCTGTTCGGCGTCGGTGAGGAATTGCCAGCGCGGCGAGAAGCCGATCTCGCGCGCCACGTTCATGTTGATGAGCAGGCGTTGCGAGGTGGGAAACGCCACCTCGAAGCCCGCGGGATCCTCGCCGTCGGCGATGCGCTGGATCATGATCACCACGCGCCGCGCCAGGCGATCCACGTCGCGCTCGGCGCCGCCCGTGGACATGAGCAGGCCACCCTCGACCTCGCTGCGTCCGATCACCGAGAACGATGGCAGGCGACGCCGGCTGAGCTCGCCGGCCATGGCACGCAGGTCTTCCTCGCCGTAGCGCAACGGCGTGACGTACACCGCGTCGACATCCGCGGGAATCGCCGCGAGCATGGCGCGCACGTCGTCGCCGGCGCGGACCAGCGTGATGCGCACCTTGAGCGCGGCGGCCAGCTCGTCGGCCTTGGCCTTCAGTTGCGGCAGCGCGGCCAGCAGCGAATCATCGACCAGCGCGGCCATGTGCCTGAAGCCCACGATCTGGTGAAAGGCGCGCACCTCGTTGCCCACGCTCTGGAAGTCGGCCACGTAGCTGAAGTTGTGGCGGCCACTGCGACCCTCCACCAGTGGATAGGCCTGCAGCACGGGATCGATCACCACCGGTGCGACCACCGGCTTCGGCAGTTTTGCGCGTTGCGCGGCCTGCTGCGACGTGAGCACGCCGAGCGTGATGACCACGTCGACCGCGGGATCGGCGAGCGCCCGGTCCAGGGCCGCCGACGCCCCGGCCAGCGACCAGTCGCCGTTGAAGCGCTTTTCCGCGGGCATGAGGATGTTGATATCCGGCGAAGCGATATTGACGATCTCGCGCTGGATCGCGGCCCCCGAGAAGACGACGCGTCCGGCCGGACCGTCGGCGACCACGCCGACGCGGATGTCACGCGCCCCGGCGGCGGTCGCGCACAGGCCAGCCAGCACGCAAATCGCGAGCACGCAGGATTGCCGCATGTTCGACACTGGCTGCTCCCCGGAAGTGATCTTGTTTGTAAGAATATTAGCCGTGCGAGTCATGCTGCCGTGCACAAATGTGCGCCACATCGTGGGGCATCGAGCGGGGTCGTCATACTCTTCCGGCATGGCAACTCCTCCAGAACCCGGGCAAACGGGCCAGCTAGAAGCATTGCTCGAGCGCTGGCAGACCAGTCTCGACCTGCACGCGCGTTACGCGGCGCTCGACGACGCGCGTTACTGGCATGTGCAGCCCTGGCCGAAACACGAGCGGCCGCAGCGCTGGATCATCCAGCTCGCGCGCAAGCGGCTGCTGGCGTTGATGCGTCTGGTCGCCTCGCGCAAGAACGAAGGCGACGCCGCGTTTCTCGAAAGCGTCGAAGCCATGGGCTTTCTCGCCACGCTGGTGGGCATCACTTCGGTGGAGCGCTACATACCGCTGGCCACCCACGAGACCGAGCGTCGGGAAATCCTCGATGCGGAACCGGACGAAATCGCGCCCGAGCCCGCTCCCGAACCCGTCAAGCCGCGCGCCGCATCGACCTCGCGCACCGGCGAACACAAGCGCACCTCGGAGACCACACGCCAGATGCCGGCGCTCGCGAACTCCAAGTCCTATCGGCTGGCGGCGGCGCTGGCCAAGGCCGCGCCGCCCGCCGCGCCCGCGCGACGCGAAGTGCGCCGCGAGGCAACACGTCCCGCCACCATCAAGCCGAAGAAGGCGCCCTCCACCATCACCCAGGCCGAACACGTGGTGATCGCGGACGCGGTGCGCTTGTTAGGCTGGGGTCGCCAGTGGCATGAACTCGCGGAAATGATCACGCGCCTGTCGGAACGCCCGGCGCCGTCGGAAATCCGCCGCATCCTGCGCACCTATCGCGACCACATCGACGCCATCGCCACGCGCCGGCGCGACTGAGATTACAAACGCGCAATGTGCCGGCCGCCACGCGGCGGCGCGGCTTGCGCGAAGCTTCCCTCCTTGAGCAGAATCGGCGCCCCGGCAAGGCGGAACTATCCTCCATTTGCCTCCATCTCATCAGGCGCCATGATCAAGACGCAGAACCTGTCGAAGAGCTACCACGGCCTCGTCGCCGTGGACGATCTGAGTTTCACCGTCGAGCCCGGCGAGGTTTTGGGCTTCCTCGGCCCCAACGGCGCCGGCAAGACCACCACCATGCGCATGATCGCGGGCTTCGTCACGCCGACCTCCGGCACCGCCAGCATCTGCGGGCATGACGTGGGCACCGAGCCGCTGGCGGCCAAGGCCGCGCTGGGCTATCTACCCGAGGGCGCCCCCACCTACGGGGAAATGACCGTGGGCGCCTTCCTCGATTTCATCACCCAGCTGCGCTCGCTCGCAGGCACGCGCAGGAAAGAGCGGCTGGACTACGTCATCGGCCGGCTGCAGCTCGAGCCCGTGCTCGAGCAGACCATCGAAACCCTCTCCAAGGGCTTCAAGCGCCGCGTGGGCCTGGCGCAGGCCATCGTGCACGACCCCAAGGTGCTCATCCTCGACGAGCCCACGGACGGACTCGATCCGCTGCAGAAGCACGAGGTGCGCACGCTGATCGGCGAGATCGCGCGCGAGAAGACCATCATCATCTCCACGCACATTCTCGAAGAAGTCGACGCGGTCTGTACGCGCGCCATCATCATCGCGCGCGGCAAGCTCGTGGCCGACGACACGCCGGCGGCCCTGCGCGCCCGCGCGCCGTCCGGCCGTCTCGACGATGTATTCCGCGCCGTCGCTGCCTGAGCTCGAGGAGTCCACTTGAAAACCGTCGGAATCATCCTGCGGCGTGAGCTCGCGAGTTACTTCGCGACCCCGCTGGCATATGTGTTCATCGTCATCTTCCTGTTCTTCACCGGCCTCTGCACTTTCTACTTCGGCGCGCTCTACGAACGCGGCCAGGCGGATCTCGAGCCGCTGTTCAACTTCCTGCCCTGGTTGTTCCTGTTCTTCGTGCCGGCCGTGGCGATGCGCCTGTGGGCCGAGGAACGCAAGTCGGGCAGCATCGAACTGCTGTTCACGCAGCCCATCACCATCTGGCAGGCCGTGCTCGGCAAATACCTCGCGGCCTGGGCATTCATCGGCATCGCGCTGGCGCTCACCTTTCCCACCTGGTGGACGGTGGCCTGGCTAGGCAACCCCGATCACGGCGCGATTGTCGCGGGATACCTCGGGGCCCTGGTCATGGCTGGCGCCTTCCTCGCGGTGGGCTCGTGCATGTCGGCGCTCACCAACAACCAGGTCATCGCCTTCGTGCTGGCCTTCGTGGTGTGCGCGGTGTTCGTGCTGGCCGGATTCACGGCCGTCACGGACTGGTCGCGCTCGCTGTTCACGTTCATCGCGTCCTGGGGAATCTGGGGCAGCGGGATGCGGGCGGGCATCGAATCCCTCGGCGGCGCGCTCACCAACGGCATCGCCGGCCTCTCCTTCCTCACGCACTTCGAGAATATTTCCCGGGGCGTGGTCAACCTGCGCGACATCCTCTACTTCGCGCTGATCATCACTTTCTTCCTGCTCGCGAGCACCGTGCTGCTCGACGCCCGGAAATCCAAATGAGCTTACTGAAAACTGGTCCCGGCAAGTTTGGTGCGGGCTCGCTGGTGCTCGTCGGCGTGCTGTTCATCGGTATCGCGCTGCTCGCGAATTCACTGCTCCGTGGCGCGCAGCTCGACCTGACCGCGGACAAGCTGTTCACGTTGTCGGACGGCACCCGGAACATCCTGCGCGAGCTCAAGGAACCGGTGAATCTCTACCTGTTCTTCTCCGACGATCTCGCCACGCCGATGCCCGAGCTCAAGAACCATGGCACGCGGGTGCGCGAGCTGCTCGAGTCCATGGCGGAGCGCTCCAACGGCAAGCTCACGCTCAAGGTCATCGATCCGCAGCCGTATTCCGAGGAAGAAGACCGCGCCAACGAGCTCGGCGTGCAGGGCATGCCGGTCGGCGGCGGTGGTGGTGAAAAACTCTATCTCGGTGTCGCCGCCACCAATTCGACCGACGGCAAGGAGGCCATCCCCTTCCTCGATCCGAAGCTCGACAACCAGCTGGAGTACGACATCGCCAAGCTGATCCACAAGCTCGGCAATCCCGACAAGCCGGTGGTGGGATGGCTGTCGTCGCTGCCCATGGGCGGCGGCTTCGACATGCAAACCGGGCGGCCCAACCCCACGCTCGTGGTGTACGGCCAGATAGAGCAGATGTATGCCGTGCGCACGCTCGAACCCACGCTCACCGAGATCGACGAAGACATCGACGTGCTGGTGCTCGTGCATCCGAAGAACCTGTCGCCGGCGGCGCTCTACGCCATCGACCAGTTCGCGATGCGCGGCGGCCACATCCTCGCCTTCCTCGATCCCAATGCGCAGGCCGACCAGGCCGGCGCCGATCCCAACAATCCCATGGCGCAGTTCGCGGCCGACAAATCCTCGCACCTCGAACCGCTGCTCGCCTCCTGGGGCGTGGACTTCAAGTCCGACCAGGTGGTCGCGGACCTCGAGCGCGGCCTCGTGCTGCCCATGCGCGAGGGGGAGCCACCCACCCAGCAGATCGCGATTCTCGGCCTCGGCCCGGACAACGTGACCAAGGACGTCGTCGCGGGAAATCTCGACAGCATCAACGTGATCACCGCGGGTAGTTTGAAGCCGCTCGCGGGCAGCAAGCTCAAGTTCGAGCCGCTGCTCCACACCAGCCAGCAGGCCGGCCTGATTCCCGCGCAACGCTTCATGATGATGACGGACCCCGCGGCCCTGCGCGAAGGCTTCAAGCCCGACGGCCAGCACGTGCTCGCGGCGCGCATCTCGGGCGAAGCCACCAGCGCGTTCCCCGAGGGCCCTCCGGCGGGCGTGCAGGCGGCGGCCAATGCGCTCAAGGCCTCCGCCAAGCCGCTCAACATCGTGATCGTCGCCGACACCGACCTGCTCGCCGACTACACCTGGGTGCAGCAGCGGAATTTCTTCGGCCAGCTGGTCGCGCAGCCCTTCGCCAACAACGGCGAGCTGGTGTGGAACGCGCTCGACAATCTCGCCGGCAGCAATGACCTCATCAGCATCCGCGGCCGCGCCTCGTACCAGCGGCCCTTCGATCGTGTCGAAGCGCTGCGCCGCAATGCCAACGCGCAGTTCCGCACCACCGCGCAACAGCTGGAGACCCAGCTCGCGCAGACCGAGGAAACGCTGTCCAAGCTGCAGACCGCCCAGGGCGGCCAGAACGCGGCCATCCTGTCGGCCGACCAGGTGCGCGAAATCGAGAGATTCGAGAGCGAGAAGCTGCGCATCCGCAAGGAACTGCGCGCCGTGAACTCCGGCCTCGATCGCGACATCAAGTCGTTAGGGATGGCGATGAAGATCCTGAACATCGCGTTGGTGCCCGCCATCTTCGCCGCACTCGCGCTGCTGGTGGCCTACTGGCATCGGCGCCGTCGCCAGGCCATTGCCATGCTGCGCAAGGGAGGCACGCCATGATCCACAAGCGCTCCGGCCTGCTCGCGGGCGCAGCGGTGGTACTGCTGGTCGCCGGCCTGTGGCTGTCGATGCACAAGTCCAGCGTGCAGGGAGACCTCGGTGGCGGCAGCCTGTTTTCCGATCTCGGCGCCGCCGTGGGCGACGTCAACGAGGTGCGGCTTTCCCGGGGTGACGGCAGTCGCGTCACGCTGCGCAAGGAAGGCGATGGCTGGGTGGTGGTCGAAAGGCAATACGCCGCGGATCCGAGCCGCGTGCGCGAGCTCATCCTCAGCCTCACCAGCATGAAGATCATCGAGCGCAAGACCAGCGATCCGGCCAACTACGCCAAACTCGGCGTGGAGAAGCCCGACTCCCCCACCGCCACCAGCACGTTGCTGGAAGTGGTGGCGGGCGCGAAAAGCTGGTCGCTCATCGTCGGCAAGGCCTCCGAGGGCCGCGCCATCTACGTGCGCAAGCCGGAAGAAGCCGCGAGCGCGCTGGCCTCACCCGCACTCACCGTGGATCCGGATCCCAAGCGCTGGCTCGACCGGCAGGTCACCGACATCCCGGGCGCCAGCGTGCACGAGATCGCGGTGCGACCGGCCGCCGGTCCGGCCTATCTACTGTCGCGCGCCGCCCGCGAGGACCAGGACCTGGTGCTCAGCCCCGTGCCGAAGGGACGCAATCCCGCCAGCAGCATGGCCATCAATGGCCAGGCCGACGCGCTCACGGCGTTCAACTTCGACGACATGCGCCCGTTGCCGGATTCCGCCCCCGCGGCTACCGACCACGCCACCTTCCGCACTTTCGACGGCCAGGTGCTGGAGTTCGCCGGACGCAAGGGCGACAACAAGGCCTATGTCACGGTCACCGTGAACCGGGATGCGGCACTGGCCGCGAAGTTCGCGGTTCCGGCCGCCGCGGCGCCGCCCGCAACACCGGTCACGCCGGCCCCGGATTCCGCAGCCGCGCCCTCGCCGGCTCCCGCCGCGGGCGAACCTCCCGCGGTCACGCCGCCCAAGCCCGCCGACCAGACCGTCGAACGCCTGGCCGTACGCGGCAAGGGCATCGAGTACGAGATTCCGATCTATAAATACGAGTCGCTGTTCAAGCCGCAGGAACAGCTGCTGGAGCCCAAGGCCGCGCCCAAGGCAGGAAAATAGCGTCGGCTATCGCGTTCGCGCGATCAGCAGCACGGCCGCCGACGCCAGCACGGCGGTCGGCAGCCAGGCGAGCACCATCGGGCTGGCGTCGAACACCACGGCGCCACTTTCCAGCATGCGTTGCGTGAAGAAGAACGTGACGCCGATGAGCACGCCGATGAGCAGGCGCGCGCCGGATCCCGCGGAACGCAGGCTGCCAAAGACGAAGGGAATCGCCAGCAGCGCGGTGAAGAGGATGGCCGTGGTGCGCGCGATGCGCGACCAGAACGCGAACTCCTGGGTGCGTGCGTCGAGGCCATTTTCCTTGAGGTGCTGCACCAGCTCCCACAACACGCGAGTCTCCAGTTGGCGCGGTTGCGCCACGGTCAACCCCAGGAACTCGCCTCCCACTCCCGACTTGAAGCTGCGGTTGCCGGCATGTTCGGCCTCGATGGTCTCGCCGCCGAAGTGCGTGCTCGCATAACGCGTGAGCTTCCAGCTGCCGTCGGGTTCCACCGAGGCGGTGCTGGCGGTGGCCACCGAAACCAGCTGGTGATCCGGCGTGAGCTCGTAGATGCGCATGCCGCCGAATTCGGTGCGGCCGGATTGCTGAGTCACGTTGATCAGCAGGTTGCCGTCGCGCACCCACGCGCCGCCGCGGTTGGCGAAACTGATGTTCGAGAACTTGCTGAGCGCCTTCTGGCGCTTGGCCATGTCCTGCATGGGCGGCGCGAGGAACTCGCCGCAGATCACGGCGACGATCGCCAGCATCACCGCCGCCATGGTCACGGAACCGGCAATGCGCCACACCGAGATGCCCGCGGCGCGCATCACCGTGAGCTCGCTGCCGCGCGCCAGCGTGCCGAGCCCGAGCAGCGCGCCGATCAGCACGCCGATGGGCATGAGCTCGTACACCAGCTGGGGCAGGTTGAGCAGCACGAACCAGAAGGCGTCGAGCGCCGAATACGTGCCGACGCCGATGTCATCCTGCTGGTTGGCGAACAGGAACAACGAACCCAGCGCCAGCACCACCGCCATGACCACGAACACGCCGCCTAACAAGGCGCGGATGACGTAACGATCGAGCAGGTTCATGCCGCCACCGCTGCGGCCGGGGCCGCGGGTGTGCGCCGGTAGCGTGCCCGCGCGCGCAGCTTCGGCACCACGAGGATGAACGTGGCCAGCAGGATCACGATGGCATGCACCCACCACAAGCCGAGCCAGGCCGGGATCACGCCGCGCGCAATCCAGAGCCGCCCGGCGATGGCCAGGTTGATGTACACGAAGAAGATGAGCACGGCGTAACCCATGCGCGCATAGCGGCCCTGGCGCGGCCGCAGGCGCGCCAGCGGCACGGCGATGCAGGCCAGTACCAGCGCCATGATGGGGAACGCGATGCGCCAGTGGAATTCGGCGACCTGCGCCCGGTTGGTCGACGACAGCAGCTGGCGCGTGGGCGTGCCTTCCATGGCCACGGCGCCGGCCGACAACGCGGGCAGCCGCACCGGGATGGTGTTCTCCGCGAAGCGCACGATGCGGAACTTGCGTTCGCCGGGAATGCCTTCGAAACGTTCCCCGTCGTAGAGCGTGATGATCTGCAGGTCGCCTTCCTCGGAGTAGGCGTGCGTGGCGCGCTGCGCGAGCGCGATCTCGAGCTGGCCGCCGCGCTCTCGTTCGACGAACACCCGCCGCAGGGTCCCGTCGCGATCCGCCCCTTGCGCATAGACCACGGTACTGCCGCCGCCGAAGGTGCGGAACCGGCCGGCGGTCACCGGGGCGAACTGTCCGGCGCGCAGCGCCTCGCTGCGCAATTCGAGCATGCGGGCCGTGGCGGCCGGCGACACGTGCAGCGACAGCGCGGCCAGCAGCGCGGCCAGCAGCACGCTGAATCCCAGCACCGGAACCACCACCGGGCGAGCGCCGGCGCCGCAGGCCTGGACGGCCGTCATCTCGCTGTCGTGGTACAGCCGGCCGAGGGCCAGCACCACGCCGAGCAGCAGCCCGACCGGAACCACGAGCGTGAGGTTTTGCAGGGTGCTGAGCAGGATGAGCTCCAGCACCACGCCGCGGGGATACTGACTATCGGCCGCCCGCTCTAACACACGCGCGACCTGATTTGTGAGCAATATCGCCAGCAAAACGCCAGTTACTGCCAGCCAGCTGACGACCACTTCGCGCAGGATGTAGCGATCGAGTATGCGCAGCAACATTCCGCCCGGAAGGACTTGGGTTACACTGCGCGACCTTAAAGCACCGCCGCCCCTGTCGACAATGCGTCCGTACGAGGATGCGGCGACGTCGGGCACGCTCAAGGACCGGAACAGATGCATTTCGATACCTGGACCAAGGCGCTCGTCGAGCTGCCCGTCGATTGTGTGGCCATCGGTGTTCATGACGACGGCGAGCTCAGCGCCGAAGCCCGGGTCATCGACCTGCGATGCCGTGAACGTCTCTCGCGACTGCTGAAACGCGGTGATTTCACCGCCAAGGTCGGCGAGACCTGGCTGGTCACCGACGTCGAAGGCATCCGCGCCGAACGTGTGCTGCTCGTGGGACTCGGCGCCAAGGGCGATCTCACGCGCCGTGCCTGGCGCCGCGCGCTCGTTTCCACCATCAGCGCCGCCACCCGCACCCGCATCACCTCGCTGGGCGTGGCGCTGCCGCGGCCGGCCGCCAAGGTGCTGTCCGACGAGCGCTTCGGTCGAGCCGTGGCCGAACTCACCGGCCAGACGCTCTACCGCGTCAACGACCTCAAGACCGGCAAGAAGCCGCGCGCGCATTCGCTGGCGCGGGTCGTGGTCGCCACGGCAGCCAAGTCCGATGCCGCCGTCAAGAAAGGCCTCAAGCAGGGCGAGGCGCTGTCCGCGGGCGCGGCGCTCATGCGCAATCTCGCCAACCTGCCGGGCAATGTCTGCACGCCTACCTACCTCGGCAAGACCGCCGAGGGCCTGGCGAAGACGCACAAATCCCTCAAGGTGAAAGTGCTCGGCCTGCCGGAGATCAAGCGCGAAAAGATGGGCTGCTTCCTGGCGGTCACGCAGGGCAGCGAGCAGCCGCCGCGGTTCATCGTCATCGAGCACCGGCATCCGCGCGCCAAGGGTGCGCCGGTGGTGCTGGTGGGCAAGGGCATCACCTTCGACACGGGTGGCATCTCTCTGAAAGACCCGCCCACCATGGACGAAATGAAATTCGACATGAGCGGCGCGGCCTGCGTCATCGGCACCCTGAACACGGTGGCCGAGCTCAACCTGCCCATCCACGTGGTGGGCCTGGTCGCCGCCTGCGAGAACATGCCCGACGGCCGCGCCATCAAGCCCGGCGACATCGTCACCAGCGCGCAGGGCCTCACGGTGGAGATCCTCAACACCGACGCCGAAGGCCGACTCATCCTGTGCGATGCGCTCCACTATGCGCGCCGCTTCAAGCCCGAGGTGGTCATCGACCTGGCCACGCTCACCGGTGCCATTGTCGTCGCGCTCGGGGTGCACCACACCGGCGTGTTCGCCAACAACGATGCGCTGGCGCGCGAGCTCGTGGATTGCGGACTCGCGGCCGATGATCGCGCCTGGCACATGCCGCTCACCGAGGAATACGGCGAGCAGCTCAAGAGCAACTTCGCCGACATGGCCAATGTCGCCGGTCGTGACGGTGGCTCGGTGACCGCTGCGGCTTTCCTCGGCAAGTTCACGCAGGGACTCACCTGGGCCCATCTCGACATCGCCGGCACCGCCTACCAGGGCGGCGCGGGCAAAGGCAGCACCGGCCGCCCCAGCGCGCTGCTGCTGGAATACCTGCTGCGCCGCGCTTCACCGCGCTGATTCCCCATGGCGCCTCCGCGCGTTGATTTCTACCTGGCGGAAGCCGCTGGTGCCGACGTGCGCCTGCGCCTCGCCTGCCGGATTGCCGAGAAGGCATACCTCGCGAAACAGAAAGTAGTCGTACTGCTCGACGACGCCGAGACTCTCAAGCGGTTCGACGAACTGCTCTGGACCTTTGGCGATGGCAGCTTCGTGCCGCACGACGCCGTCGCGGCCGCGGGTGCCGCCTGCGACGCACCCGTGGCACTCACCACCGGCGCCCTGCCCGCCGATCACGCCGACGTGCTCATCAATCTTTCCGGTGGCGTGCCGCCCTTCTTCGAAAGCTTCGCGCGCGTCGCGGAGTTCCTCGATGCGCGGCCCGAGGTACGCGCGGCCGGCCGCGAACGATTCAAGGCGTATCGCGGCAAGAGCATCGAGCCACAGACTCACAACGTCTGATTCCCGAAGTTCCGCGGGTCCGACGAACGGCTCATTCGCGGGTGCCAACGGCGCAAGCACCGGATCGCGGAGTTGGCGACGGCTTCGGTCCGTGACGCCATCCGTATAATCCGCCCCTTTCCCGTGCGAGCCTGCTCGCCCACAGCACGAGGGGGTTTATGAGAACCGACATCCGTGGATTGTTTGCCGCCATGCTCGCGGCCGGACTGGCATTCACCGCCCAGGCCGAGGACGCAGCGCAGAAATTCCGCAATCCGGCTCTGTCATTCGAAGAACGCGCGCAGGACATCGTCGGGCGCATGACGCTCGAGGAAAAGGCCGCGCAGCTCGGGCACGCGGCGCCGGCGATTCCGCGTCTCGGCATCCCCGAATACAACTGGTGGAATGAAGGCCTGCACGGCGTGGCGCGCGCCGGCGTCGCCACGGTGTTCCCGCAGGCCATCGGCATGGCGGCCACCTTCGACGAACCGCTGATGAAGGCCACGGCCGACGTCATCAGCACGGAGTTCCGCGCCAAGTACCTGGCCACGCTCAAGCCCGATGGCGGCTCGGGCCATTACCGCGGCCTCACGGTGTGGTCACCCAACATCAACATCTTCCGCGATCCGCGCTGGGGCCGCGGCCAGGAAACCTACGGCGAAGATCCGCATCTCACGGCGCGCATGGGCGTGGCCTTCATCCGCGGCCTGCAGGGTGACGACCCGCGTTACCTCAAGACCGTGGCCACCTCCAAGCACTTCGCCGTGCACTCGGGGCCGGAGTCCAATCGCCACAAGGAGGACGTGAATCCGACCATGCACGACCTCGAGGACACCTACCTGCCGGCGTTCCGCGCGAGCATCGTCGAGGCACAGGCGGGTTCGGTGATGTGCGCCTACAACGCCATCGGCGGTGTCCCGGCCTGCGCCAATGATTTCCTCATGGAACAGCGGCTGCGCCAGGACTGGGGTTTCGAAGGCTACGTGGTGTCGGATTGCGGCGCGGCGGCCAACATCTTTCGCGAGGACAGCCTGCGCTACAAGCCCACCGACGCCGAAGGCGTGGCCGCGGGTTTCATCGCGGGCATGGACCTCATCTGCGGCGACTACCGCAACAACATGAGCACCGAGCCCGAGGGCATCGTGCGCGCGGTGCGACAGGGTTTGCTGCCGCTGGAGGTCGTGGACCGGGCGCTGGTGCGACTGTTCGTCGCGCGCCTCAGGCTCGGCCTGTTCGACGATCCCGCCTCCCTGCCCTTCAAGGTCACGGCGGCGGACAACGACACGCCCGCGCACCGCGCGCAGGCGCTGCTGATGGCGCAGAAGTCGATGGTGCTGCTCAAGAACGACAATCTGCTGCCGCTCACCAAGCCTCCGGGCACCATCGCCGTCATCGGTCCCAACGCCGACAGCGTCGATGCGCTGCTCGGCAACTACAACGGCGATCCGTCAGCCCCGGTCACGGTGCTCGCCGGCATCCGCAAGCGCTTCGCGAGTTCGAAAGTGATCTACGCGGAAGGCTCCGGGCTCATCGGTCCGGTGACCGAGGCCGTGCCGGCCGCGGTGCTGTGCCTGGACAAGGGCTGCAAGAAACCCGGCCTCGACACCCGGTACTACGCGGATCGCAAGCTGGAAGGCAAGGTATTGCGCAAGGCGGTCGAACCCGTCGCGGCCACGAACTGGACGGAGTCGGGCAACACGGGGGTGCGCTGGAGCGGATTTCTCAAGGCCCCCGAGTCCGGCGAGTATCGCTTCGGCTTCGTGAGCCTCGACGGCTATCGCGTCTGGGTGAACAACCAGCTGGTCATCGACGACTGGTCACAGCGCGATGCCGCCTCGTTGTCCACGGGCCGTATCTCGCTCGAAGCCGGCCGCATCTACCCGATCAAGGTCGAGGCCTACCAGAAGGGCCGACGTTTCTCGACGCAGCTGGTCTGGAGCCTGCCAAGCGCGCGCGGCGATGACGCCATCGAGGCGGCCAGGGCCGCCGATGTCGTGGTCATGGTCGCGGGCCTGTCGGCGCGCGTCGAAGGCGAGGAAATGAAGGTGCTGGCCGATGGCTTCGCCGGCGGCGATCGCACCAGCCTCGACCTGCCCGCTCCGCAGCAGCAATTGCTGGAGCGCGTGCACGCCGTGGGCAAACCGGTGGTGCTGGTGCTCATGAATGGCAGCGCGCTGGCGGTGAACTGGGCGAATGCCCACGTGCCGGCGATTGTCGAGGCCTGGTATCCGGGCCAGGATGGCGGCGACGCGGTGGCGGGTCTGCTCGCCGGCGACTACAGCCCGGCCGGCCGGTTGCCCGTGACTTTCTACAAGTCCGCGGACGATCTGCCCGCGTTCTCTGACTACTCGATGAGTAATCGCACCTACCGCTACTTCAAGGGTGAGGCGCTGTATCCGTTCGGCCATGGCCTTTCGTACAGCAGCTTCAAGTACAGCAACGCGATCCTCAGCTATCCGCGTTACCAGACCAGCATCCCCCTGACCATCTCGGTGGACATCACGAATACCGGGGATCGCGATGCCGACGAAGTGGCGCAACTCTATCTCACGCACACGGCCTCACCGGCGGCGCCGGTGCGGGCACTCAAGGGTTTCCAGCGCGTGCATCTCGCCAAGGGCGAGACGAAGACCGTGAAGTTCAGCCTGACCGAGCGTGATGTGTCCACGGTCAATCCCCGCGGACGCCACATCATCGCCAAGGGCGACGTGAAGGTCTGGGTGGGCGGCGGCCAGCCGGTGGCACCGGCCGGCCAGGAGATTCCGCCGGGTGTGTCGCTGCAGTTCCAGATCCCGATGGTGACCCCGCTGCCCGACTGAGGAGGCCGACCCCCAAGTCGGGCATCGACCCGTATAATCCGCGCCCTCATGGACAAGGCCTATACCCCGGGCGACATCGAGCGCCGGATCTACGAACGTTGGGAATCTTCCGGAGCTTTCGCGCCCCATTCCAGCAAGGAACAGGGCGACGGACCGGCGTACTGCATCATGCTGCCGCCGCCGAACGTCACCGGCACGCTGCACATGGGCCATGCCTTCCAGCACACGCTCATGGACACGCTGACACGCTGGCACCGCATGCGCGGCGACTCGACGTTGTGGCAGCCGGGCACCGACCACGCCGGCATCGCCACCCAGATGGTGGTGGAGCGCCAGCTCGCGGCGGAAAACAAAAGTCGGCGCGACCTGGGCCGCGAAAAATTCCTCGAGCGGGTCTGGCAGTGGAAGGGTGAATCCGGCAGCACCATCACACGGCAGATGCGCCGCCTGGGCACGTCGGTGGACTGGTCACGCGACAAGTTCACCATGGACCCCGACCTCTCGCGCGCGGTCACCGAGGTGTTCGTGCGCCTGCACGACGAAGGCCTCATCTACCGCGGCAAGCGCCTGGTCAACTGGGACCCGGTGCTGCTCACCGCGGTGTCCGATCTCGAGGTGATCTCCGAGGAAGAAAACGGCTCGCTGTGGCACATCCGCTATCCGATCGTCGGAAGCCAGGGACACGTCGTGGTCGCCACCACGCGGCCCGAAACCTTGTTAGGTGACACCGCGGTCGCCGTCAATCCGGACGACGAGCGCTACCAGTCGCTGCTCGGCAAACAACTCGCGCTGCCGCTCACCGGCCGCACCATCCCGGTGATCGCCGACGGCTACGTGGACCCGGCCTTCGGTTCCGGCTGCGTGAAGATCACGCCGGCCCACGACTTCAACGACTACGAGATGGGCCAGCGGCACAACCTGCCGCAGATCAACATCTTCACGCCCGACGCGAAGCTCAACGAGAACGCGCCGGAGGCCTACCGCGGCATGGACCGCTTCGAAGCGCGCAAGAAGATCGTGGCCGAGCTCGAGGCCGCCGGCCTCATCGAGAAGATAGAGCCACACAAGCTCAAGGTGCCGCGTGGTGACCGCACCAAGGCCGTCATCGAGCCCTACCTCACCGACCAGTGGTACGTGAAGATCGCGCCGCTGGCCGAGCCCGCGCTCAAGGCCGTGGAAGACGGCCGCACGCGTTTCGTCCCGGAGAACTGGACCAGGACCTATTACGAGTGGATGCGCAACATCAAGGACTGGTGCGTGAGTCGCCAGCTCTGGTGGGGCCATCGCATCCCGGCCTGGTACGACGAGTCCGGAAAGATCTACGTGGCGCGCGACGAAGCCGAAGTCCGCCGCAAGCATTCTCTCGGCCCCGACGTGAAGATCACGCAGGACCAGGATGTGCTCGACACCTGGTTCTCCTCCGCCCTGTGGCCTTTTTCGACGCTGGGATGGCCGGACACGACACCCGAACTGAAGAAGTTCTACCCGACCAGCGTGCTGGTCACCGGCTTCGACATCATCTTCTTCTGGGTGGCGCGCATGATGATGATGGGCCTCAAGTTCATGGGCGACGTGCCCTTCCGCGAGGTGTACATCACCGGCCTGATCCGCGACGAGAATGGCGAGAAGATGTCGAAGGCCAAGGGCAACATCATCGATCCGCTGGATCTCATCGACGGCATCGACCTGCCCGCGCTGCTGGCGAAACGAACCAGCGGCATGATGCAGCCGCATCTCAAGGACAAGATCGACAAGGCCACGCGCAAGCAATTCCCCGAGGGCATGGCCGCGTATGGCACGGACGCGTTGCGCTTCACCGTCGCGTCGCTCGCCGGCGCCTCGCGCGACATCAACTTCGACCTGGGTCGCGTGGGCGGCTATCGCAACTTCTGCAACAAGCTGTGGAATGCCTCGCGCTTCGTATTGATGACGGTCGAAGGCCAGGGTGAGTTGATCGGTGACGCCGAGCTCTCCGTGGCCGACCGCTGGATCGTCTCGCGCTTCGCGGCCATGCTGGCCAAGGTCGACGCGGCGCTGGCGGAGTATCGCTTCGACTTCCTGGCCACGGCGCTGTACGAATTCACCTGGTACGAGTTCTGCGACTGGTACCTGGAACTCACCAAGCCCGTCCTGCAGGGCGACGGCGCCACCGAGGCGCAGAAGCGCGGCACGCGGCGCACGCTGGTGACCACGCTCGAGGCATTGCTGCGCGCCCTGCACCCGGTGATGCCGTTCATCACCGAGGAAATCTGGCAGCGCGTGAATCCGCTCACCGCGCCGCTGCTGGCCGCCATGAATCCGCGCGCCAGCACCCGCGCGCCGGACATGCTCATGCTCGCGCGGTATCCCGTCGCCACGGATTTCGCGGCCGACGCCGAGGCGGAACGCGAGGTCGAATGGATCAAGGGCTCCATCCTCGCGGTGCGCCAGATCCGCGGCGAGATGAACATAGCGCCCTCGCGCAAGATCCCGCTGCTGCTGCGGGACGCGGACGATACGGTCAGGGCGCTGGTCCAGAAGAATGCGCACTACCTGCAGCGACTCGCCGGCCTCGATAGCGTGAAGCTGCTGCAGGCCGGCGAAGCAGAACCGATTTCCGCCAGCGCCATGGTGGGCAACACCACGCTGCTCGTGCCCATGGCGGGCCTCATCGACGCGGCGGCCGAAATCGAGCGCCTCACCAAGGTCATCAAGAAGAATGAGTCGGACATCACCAAGCTGCGCGCCAAGCTGGGCAACGAAAGCTTCGTGAAAAATGCCAAGCCCGAACTCGTGCAAGCCGACCGCGCGAAGCTCGCCGAGCTCGAAGCCCAGAACGAGGGCCTGGCGAAGCAGCTGGAACGCGTGCGTCGGCTGGGCGGAAGCTGACGCCCGTCACGCGTCGGGGCCCAACGGACGGGATATATTGGAACCGTGACCAACTCCACCGCCACGCTCAATACGGCCCTCACCAACGTCCTCGCCGCGCTGGACCGCATCATCCTCGGTAAACCCGAGGCCGTGCGCCTGGCGCTGGCCTGCCTGCTGGCGCGTGGCCACCTGCTCATCGAAGACGTGCCCGGCGTGGGCAAGACCACGCTGGCGCACGCTCTTGCCCAGGTGCTCGGATTGGCCTGGCAACGCGTGCAGTTCACCAGCGACCTGCTGCCCGCCGACATCATCGGCGTATCGGTGTTCGACTCCACGCGCGGCGAGTTCTCCTTCCGGAAAGGCCCGATGTTCACGCAGCTGCTGCTGGCCGACGAGGTCAATCGCGCCAGCCCCAAGACGCAGAGCGCGCTGCTCGAAGCCATGGAAGAACGCCAGGTGAGCGTGGATGTCACCACGTACCGGCTGCCCGATCCCTTCTTCGTGGTCGCCACCCAGAATCCATTCGAGCAGCTCGGCACTTTCCGGTTGCCCGAATCGCAGCTCGACCGGTTCCTGATGCGCATTTCGCTCGGTTATCCGGACGCCGCGCACGAACGCGAATTGCTCGGCGAGGGTGATCGCCGCGAGATGCTGGTCGGCATGGCGCCGATCCTCAATTCCGACCTGGTGCGGGACCTGCAGATAGCCGTGCAGCGCGTGCACGTCTCACCTTCCTTGCTCGGCTACGTGCAGGCCTTGCTCGCGAGCACCCGGCGCCGCAGCGACGTGCAACTGGGTCTCTCGCCGCGCGCCGGCCAGGGCATGGTCCGGGCGGCACGCGCCTGGGCGATGATCGCGGGCCGCGACCACACGCTTCCCGAAGACGTGCAGGCGGTTTTCGCCGCCGTGGCCTCGCATCGCCTGGAACGAGTCGGAGTGGCCACTGCCGCCGACCACGCCGCCTTCATCTCCGACATCGCACGCGGCGTACCCGTCCCGGTCTGACACGCATGGCAGCCGTTTCAACAGGCGGCAGGTGGCTTTCGAAGCAGTGGCGCCGCGCGGCCGACTGGGAACGCCGCCGCCGTGGTGGCAACCGGCTGCCCATGCTCATCAATACCCGGCGCGTGTACATCCTGCCGACGCGCGCCGGCCTGGCGTTCGCCTCGCTGTTGCTGGTGATGCTGATGGCCGGCCTCAACTACTCGAACAGCATGGCCATGCTGTTCACGTTCATGCTGGCCGGCTTCGGGCTCATTTCCATGCACCTCTGCCACCGAAACCTGGTGGGCACCATGGTGCGCGGCGTCGGCACGGTCGATGCCTTCGCGGGCGAACATGGCCGGCTGATGTTGACGCTCGAGAATGCCGCGGACACCGGGCGCTTCGCGCTCGAGTGCAATGTCGATGACGCCGACGAGGTGTTGATCGATCTCACAGCCGACGGCACCGGGCGCGCCGACATCGCCATTCCGCTGGAGCGCCGCGGGCGCCTGGTCATCGAGCGCATCAGGCTATCTACCGCCTTCCCGTTCGGACTGTTCCGTGCCTGGACCTGGGTCCACCTGCCGGTGGCCCTGCTCGCCTGGCCCGTGCCGCGCGGACGCGCGGAGCCGCCGCCGGAAACCTCCAGTGGAGGCAATGCACCGGCCGTGCATCGTGGCGGCGATGAACAATGGGCGGGCCTGCGCGAATTCCGCGAGGGCGATTCACCGCGCCAGGTGGCATGGTCGGCGTTCGCGCGCGGACGCGGCTTGCTGGTGAAAACCTACGAATCGCCGGTGGCGCATCATCGCACCTTCGACCTGGCGCAGGCCCAGGTCGGAACGCTGGAAACCCGGCTCGAACAACTGTCGGCGTGGATCGTGGCCGCGCATGCAAGAGGCGAAAGTTACGGCCTGCGACTCGACGGTCGCGAACTGGCGCCGGACAGTGGCAACGAACATCGCGCGCGCTGCCTCAATGCGCTCGCGCTCTACGGCAGCGGCGAGCCATGGTGAGTCCCGCCGCCCGGTCCAGCATCGCGGCCACGCTGCTGTTCGCGGCCAGCGTGCTGCTGGTGATCGGCAACGCGCCGATCTGGTGTGTGGCCATCGGTCTCGGTTGCGCGCTGTGGCGGGTGCTCATATTGAACGGCAGCCTCGACCCGCCGAAGCAGCGCAAGGGCCTGCGGTTCGCCCTGGGTGCGATCACCGGCCTGCTGGTGGTGGCGGTGGCGCTGCGCTTTCGCACGCTCAACGGACTCGCGGCCGGTACGGCGCTGCTCGTGGTCATGGGCGCGCTCAAGGTGGCCGAATCACGCGCGCGGCGTGATGACGCCATCGTCATCGGCGTGTCGCTGTTCCTGCTGCTGGCCGCGGGACTCGCGGGACAATCGCTGATCCGCGTGCCGCTATACCTCCTGGCCCTGTGGGGCGCCTGCGCGGCAATCGCGCTGGTGGCGCACGGCGGCAGCTCGCTGTCGACCCACGCGGCGCTGCGCCTGTCGGCGCGCGCGCTGTTGATGGCGCTGCCGCTCGCCCTGCTGTGCTTCGCCTTCTTTCCGCGCATCTCCGGTCAGTTCTGGGCGATGCAGACCGGCAGCACCGCGACCACCGGCCTCACCGACGAGCTGTCGCCCGGCAACATCGGCAAACTGGCCACCGAGTACGACCCGGCGTTTCGTGCAACCTTCGCGGCCGCGCCGCCGCGGCAATCGGCGCTCTACTGGCGCGGCCCGGTGCTCAACACCTTCGATGGGTTCACCTGGCGGCGTGAACGCACGCGCGAGTACCGCGCGCCGCACCTCAGCTTGCTGGGCGATGAGGTGCGCTACCGCATCACCATGGAGCCTTCCAATCAGCGCTGGCTGTTCGCGCTCGATACCGTGTCCGCCAGTCCGCGCCGCGAAGTCGCGCTCTCGCACGATCGCGTGCTGGTGGCCATGGACCCGGTCACGGTGGTCACGAGCTACGATGCCGTGTCGCACCTGGAAACCCGCGCGGACCAGCCCCTGTCGGAGCGCGCGCGCCTCGTCGAAACGCGATTGCCTGCCGATCGGAATCCCCGCGCCCGCGCCCTGGCGCTGCAAATGCGCGCCCGTGCCGGCAGCGACGGCGAATACGCGCGCCAGGTGCTCGACTGGTTTCGCACCCAAGGACTCGAATACACGCTGGAACCTGGCGTCACCAGCATCGACTCGGTGGATACCACGCTGTTCGATTCGAAGCGCGGGTTCTGCGGCCACTTCGCCTCGGCCTACGCCAACCTCATGCGCGCGGCGGGAGTTCCCGCGCGCGTGGTCACCGGTTATCTCGGCGGCGAGTGGAATCCGGTGGGTGGCTACTACCTCGTGCGGCAATCGGAAGCCCATGCCTGGACCGAGGTGTGGCTGGACGAACGCGGCTGGACGCGCATCGATCCCACCGCCGTGGTCGCGCCCGAACGTCTGCAGCGCGGTGTGTTCGAACTGCTTGCCGGCTCGTTGCCCACCACGTCCACGTTCGTGCACAACACGCCGGCGCTGCGCAGGATCACGCTGATCTGGGACGGCATGAACCAGTGGTGGCAATCGCGGGTGGTCGAGTTCAACCTGCGCTCGCAGTTCGAACTGCTCGGCTGGCTGGGCATCGAGTCGCCGCGCTGGCAGCATCTCGGCTGGGCGTTCGCCCTCGGGTTGTTCGCCTGGATCGCCTGGATCGCGCTGACCCTGCGCCGCGGTGTCGGCAGCCACCGCCACGACGAAATTTCGCGTCTATGGCTCGCCGCCAACCGCAAGTTTGCCCGCGTCGCGCTGCCACGCCAGCCCGCGGAGGGACCCCTCGACTATGCCGCGCGCATCGGCGCCGCGCGCCCGGATCTCGCCGTACTGGCGCGCGAAATCGCGCAGCGCTACGCCACCGTGCGTTTTGGCGCCAATCCCGGCGAAGAAGACATGGCCGCGTTCAGGAAGGCCGTGAGTGCGCTGAACATCTGGTCGAAGGATCGGCGCAGTCGTTCAGCCCCGGTCGGGCAGCCGCACTCTCCATAACAAGAGTCCGCCCACCGCGAACAACAGCACCAGCGACACGATGGAAGCGCGCTCGTTGTGCGTGAGGGCGGCGACAATGGCGATGAGCAAAGGCCCGAGCACGGTCGCGAACTTGCCCATCATGTTGTAGAAGCCGAAGAACTCGGCGTTCTTGCCTTCCGGCACCAGCCGTCCGAACAACGAACGCGACAGGCTCTGCACGCCGCCCTGCACGAAGCCCACGGCCACGGCCAGCGCGAAGAATTCCGCTTCGCTGTCGAGGAAGTACGCGTACACGGTGATCGCGACGTACACCACGAGCCCGATGAGGATGCCGCGCTTCGCGCCGATGCGATCGCCCAGCCAGCCGAACAGCAGCGCCGAAGGAAAGCCGACGAACTGCGTGACCAGCAGGGCCGTGAGCAGGCTGCTGGTCTCGAGTCCGAGCGCGGTGCCGTAGTTCACGGCCATCTTGATGATGGTGTTCACGCCGTCGATGTAAAACCAGTAGGCCACCAGGAAGGTGAGCATCACGCGGTACTGGCGCAGGTGCGTGATGGTGTCGCCCAGTTCGCGGAATCCCTTGCTGATGGCCGCGCCGAACGAGAGATGAGGTCCGCGCTCCTGCTCGGTCACGTTGCGCATCACCGGAATGGTGAACAACAGCCACCACACCGCCACCGTCACGAAGGACATCTGCACGGCCTGCGTGGCATCACGCAGGCCGAACATCGCGGGTTTGGTGACCATGAGCACGTTGACGAGGAACAGGATTCCGCCACCGAGGTAACCCAGCGAGTAACCAAAGGCGGAACAGCGATCCAGGTCCTTGGGGCCGGCGACATCCAGCAGCAGCGAGTCGTTGAACACCACGCCGCCGTTGAAGCCGATGGTGGCGAGCACGAACAATGCCAGGGCCCAGAACCATTCCCCCTGCCCCACCAGGTACAACGCGCCCGTCGCGGCCACGCCTAACAAGGTCCAGGCGAACATGAATTCCTTGCGACGCCCGCCGCGATCCGCGATGGCGCCCAGCACCGGCGCCAGCAGCGCGATCACGAGGCCGGCGAGCGCGCTGCCGTAACCCAGGCGCGACGTGGTCTCGGTGGGCGTGACATCCACGCTCCAGAATTTCTGGAAGAACACCGGGAAGAATCCGGCCATCACCGTGGTGGCGAATGCCGAGTTGGCCCAGTCGTACAGGGCCCAGGAGAAGACCGGTTTGTTCTTGATGAACTCGCGCACCGCACGAGTATGCGGAAAAAATGGGGACATTCCTATTTTCGCGATGGCGGATCCCGCCCACTCGAAAACAGGAATGTCCCCATTTATTACATCTGGTGCTCGCGTGTCGCCTTGAACGCGATCTTGGGCCAGCGCTCGATGGTCAGTTCGAGATTGACGCGCGACGGGGCGAGATACACCAGGGCTCCCGAGTGATCAATCGCGAGGTGGTCGTAGGCCTTGGTGCGGAATTCCTCGAGATGCTTCTCATCATCGCAGTACACCCAGCGCGCGGTATGCACGTTCACCGTGTCGAACACCGAGGCCACCGCGTATTCATCCTGCAGGCGGAACGCCACCACTTCGAACTGCAGCTGTCCCACGGCGCCCAGGATCATGTCGTTGTTGCGCAGCGGCTTGAACAGCTGCGTGGCGCCCTCCTCGCACAACTGGTCGAGTCCCTTCGACAGCGCCTTCATCTTGAGCGGATCCTTGAGCACCGCCCGGCGGAACATTTCCGGTGCGAAGTTCGGGATGCCGGTGAACGTCAGCTTCTCGCCCTCGGTGAAGGTGTCGCCGATGTTGATGGTGCCGTGGTTGTGCAGCCCGACGATGTCGCCGGCATAGGCCTCGTCGGCGGACTGCCGGTCCGAGGCCATGAACGTGAGCGCGTCGGAAATGCGCATCTCCTTGTCCTGGCGCACGTGGTACATGCGCATGCCGCGCGAGTATTTGCCCGAGCACAGGCGCATGAAGGCGATGCGGTCGCGGTGCTGCGGGTCCATGTTCGCCTGGATCTTGAACACGAAGCCGGTCAGCTTGCCCTCGCCCGCTTCGACCGGCCGCTGCACGGTCTCACGCGGCAGCGGCGCCGGCGCGTGCACGGCGAAGTGCGCCAGCAGTTCCTCGACGCCGAAATTTGAAATGGCGGACCCGAAAAACACGGGCGACTGTTCGCCGGCCAGGTAGTCGTCGACGTTGAACTCGGCCGTGCCGCCGCGCACCAGGTCGATCTCGTCATCGAAATGCTTCGCGCGGTCACCGAGGAACTCGCGCCCTTCCGCGCTGTGCAGCCCCTCGATCACGCGGTTCTCGCCGCGTTCGCCGCGCCCCGCAGCCTCGTAGGCATAGATCTTGTCTTCGAGCAGGTGGTAGATGCCGGCGAGATCGCGCCCCATGCCAATGGGCCAGGTCACGGGCGCCGTGCGGATCTTGAGCACGCTCTCGACTTCATCGAGCAGCTCGATGGGCGGACGACCCTCGCGATCCAGCTTGTTGATGAACGTCATGATGGGAGTGTCGCGCAGTCGGCAGACCTCCATCAGCTTGATGGTCCGCTCTTCAACGCCCTTCGCGCAGTCGATGACCATGAGCGCGCTGTCTACCGCGGTCAGTGTGCGGTAGGTGTCTTCGGAGAAGTCCTCGTGGCCGGGCGTGTCCAGCAGGTTGATGATCTGGCCGCGGAACGGAAACTGCATCACCGATGAAGTGATGGAAATTCCGCGCTGCTTCTCCAGCGCCATCCAGTCGGAGGTCGCGTGTCGCGCCGCCTTGCGTCCTTTCACGGTGCCCGCGAGCTGGATGGCGCCACCGAACAGCAGCAGCTTTTCGGTGAGCGTGGTTTTGCCAGCGTCGGGGTGCGAGATGATGGCGAAAGTCCTTCTTTTTCTTATTTCTCCGATACTTAGATCAGCCGTCATAACCCATCACTCGACAAGGAAACACATGTGGGGACTCCAGTTACGAGCCCGCAGGCCGTCCGAGAGGCGGCGCATGGTACCAGCCCTTCGCCCCGGTCATCCCTTTTCGAATGGGCGCCTCGCTCGCCGCCAAGCCTCGGAACCCCCGAAGCCGCCGATGGACCCTCCCCGAGTTGTGGCTGAAAGGACGGGTCACGCGGCAAACGCGTGAGGAAATATTGGGCTAGCCCGCCGGGTGGTTGCGTATGCGCGCCGAGCAAGCCAGCGTCACATCGAACCGGACACCCACTCCGCACCATCCGCCTCGAACGTCCGTTCCTGCACCGTGCTGAACCGCATGCTCAGGGAAGCAACCGTCGGTGACTCGAAGATCACGTGCAGCGGCAGCTCCGCCGCAAACTCCAGGCGAATCATGTGGACCAGTCGGACGGCGAGCATTGAATGCCCGCCGAGCTCGAAGAAGTTGTCGTGCCGGCCGACACGCTCGCGCTTCAGCAGTGCGCACCAGATCTGCGCCAGCAGCTCTTCCGTTGGGCCCTCTGGCGGCACGTACTCCGAGTCGGCTACCCAGGTCTCCGGTGCCGGCAGCGACTTCCGGTCTACCTTGCCGTGGGAGGTCAGCGGCAGGCTCGAAAGCACCATCAGGGCAGATGGCACCATGTAGCTTGGCAGGTGGGCTTGCAGGTGGCTGCGCAATTGCTTTTGCAGCAAGGCGTCGTCCGTTTGCACGCCTGACTTCGCCACGTACGCCACCAGCTGCGCGCTGTCGCCGCTCTTCTCGTACGTTACGACCGCCGCATCGCGCACTCCTTCGTGCGCGAGCAGCGTGCTCTCGATTTCCGCGAGCTCGATGCGAAAGCCACGGATCTTCACCTGCGTGTCGAGTCGGCCGTGGTATTCCAGGCTGCCATCCGCCCGCCGACGGGCCAGATCTCCCGTGCGGTACAGGCGTGCCCCCGGTTCTGCGCTGAACGGATGCGGCACGAACTTCTGCGCCGTCAGGCCCGCTCGATTGAAGTAGCCGCGCGCAAGGCACACGCCTCCCACATGCAGTTCACCCACCGCGCCCGATACCGCCAGCTGACCGTCGGCGTCCAGAACATAGGCCTGCGTGTTGTCGATCCCCTTGCCGATCGGCACCCACTGCCCGCCTTCCGCGCGCAAGCTCTCGGCCGCCACTTCGTGGCAGGTCGCATCCGCGCCCATCTCCGTCGAGCCATAGATATTGAACAATCGCGCTCGCGGAAAACACTCGCCCAGCCGTTCCAGACCGGATGAGTGCAGCGCCTCGCCGCTGCTGTAGATAGACCTCAGCGATCGGGCGCATTCACCGTGCCCCGCTTCCAGCACCGTCTTCAGCAACGATGGCACCAGCGTAATCTGCGTTACCCGTCGGGCATCGAGTTCTCTCAGCAACTGCCGCGGCGCATGCAGAACATCAGATGCAATGATCACCAGCGGTACCCCGGCGCTCAACGCCTGGAAGATCTCCGCCACGTGATCGACGAACCCCAGGCTGGTCTTCTGGCAGAGAACTTCTTCGGTCCCCACACCCAGCGAGCCCGACAGCCAATTGACCCGGTTGACGATGCTGCGGTGTAAGCCCAGGACGCCTTTCGGGGTCCCCGTAGAGGCGGACGTATAGATGAGGTAGGCGGGATGCTCGGGCCGCAGTCCCCGCACCGGCCTGTCTGCCTCCTCCCATGCGCCACCTGCGAACGCATCGAGCGGCTCTGTCGCAGTCAACAGCAACAAGTCACGATCTGGGCCTCTCACGCGCTCAGCCACGCCTGGCCCGGTCACGATCAGCTCGATCTGCGCATCCTCGAGCAGATACTCCAGGCGCTTGCGTGGGTAGTCCGGATCGAGCGGCACGTAACAGCCGCCGGCCTTCAGGATCCCCAGGATGCCGACCACCATCTCCGCCGAGCGTGGCAGGCACAGACCCACGCGCACCTCGGGGCCGACCCCGCGCTGGATCAGTTGATGGGCCAGTCGGTTCGCACGCCGGTTCAATTCTCCATACGTCAGCTCGCAACCCTCGAGAATCAGCGCGACCTGGTCGGGCCGCTGCCGGGCTTGCGTCTCGAACAGTTCGTGTATGCACTGGTTGCCCGGATACTCCCGCGAGGTCGCATTCCACTCGATCAGTTGCTGCTGCTTCTCTGGCTCACCGAGCATCTCGAGCTGAGACAGCCGCGACTGCGGCGCATCCACGATCGCCACCAGCAACCGCGCGTAGTGATCCAGCATTCGCCGGATCGTGCCGCGGTCGAACAGGTCCGTGTTGT
>Ga0315912_10000401_pt1 | contig 84804 bp, 74 predicted proteins | sample VfabasoilMG_FD_204469 | JGI IMG/M metagenome (GOLD analysis project Ga0315912, IMG submission 204469) | Garden soil microbial communities collected in Santa Monica, California, United States - V. faba soil | ecosystem: Environmental > Terrestrial > Soil > Garden | place: USA: California... | reverse complement strand
TCACCTACGGCCCCAAGATCCCGTTTACGGAGAAGCGCGTCTTGGCCTCCCTGCCACCGGCGCGAGGCGACGTCGTCGTGTTCGAGTACCCCGACCCCAATCCGGGCAACCCTCGCGTCGACTACATCAAGCGCGCCATCGCTCTGCCGGGCGACCTCTTGATGGTCAAAGGCGGGCACCCGATCCTCAACGATTGGCCCGTTCCCTACTGCCGAGTGGGGGAGTACACCTTTGGCGAGGAGACGGGCTTTCCGGAGACGACGGAGCTCTTCGTCGAATTCCTGGGAGAAAACAGCTACCTCACCATGCTCGAGGGCGGCCGCGAGCACATCGAGGAAGGACCGTACAGGGTGCGCGTCGGCGAGTTCTGGGTGCTGGGCGACAACCGCGACAACTCGATGGATTCGCGCGCGTGGTTGGGCGGCAAGGGGGCGGGCGTGCCGTACGAGAACGTGAAGGGCCGCGCTATGTTCGTGTGGCTCTCCTTCAACGAACAGAAGGTCGATCCGTTGGGCGTCACCTGGGACCGCCTGTTCACGAACGTCATGGGCACCCCGCGCCTGCCGAAGGAAGCCAGCGAAACGCTGAAGGCCGGCATCACCCGCTGCCTGGCCCAGCGCCCCGCGGAGACCAACCCGCCTCCGCCGAACGTCCACGCTCCGCTGCCAGAACCCGTGCGGCGGACCCGGCGCTGACGGCTACCTGCGCCGAGCTTCGGCCCTCGGAAAGATCCCGCTCTGTAGGCCCGAGCCCGCCCCCACTTCCTGGGCAGCTCTGTCCGCTGCCCTTTCCGTGAGCCGCATTCCGGAGGACTGCCGACTGCGCCGCGGCGGACTCTGCGTCGCAGGCCCGTCGGGACGGCGCAGGCGGGGGACGAGCAGGATCCAGAAAACTTCGGCTTCGGAGGTCACCCCCCTCCTACGCCAGGCCCGGGGTATGACTTCCCCGTCATGGGCGCGGCTCCGCTGAAAAAATACGTCGATTCCTGGCTCTTCCGCGAAAATCCGACCGAAATCGCAAGGCCCCTGGTCCAACCCACAGCCACAGCGACTCCCCTTCAAGAAGGCCCCATGACCCGATCCGGCCCTCGCCGTCGCGCGCGCAGCTTCGCGCACCCTCTCGTCGCTCTCGGCGGACTCTTGCTGTACGCCTGCTCCTCGCCGACGCCGAGCGCGGACGGTGGCAGCGGCGGCCAGACGAGCAGTGGTGGTAGCCAAGGTGGGGGCGGCGGGAGCGGGGCAGGCAGCGGCGGCCAGACCAATAGCGGCGGCGTGCAAGGCAGCGGCGCCGCGGCGCCGGCCGCGGGAGGTCTCGGAGGCGGCGGGGGCACCGAGGCATCGACCGGCGGGAGCATGCAAGCGGGCGGCAGCGGCGGCACACCCGGTCTTTGCACCGGTGGTGACGACGACGGCGACGGAGTCCCGAACGGCTGCGACGCTTGCCCAGGCTTCGACGACGAAAACCTGATGGAGATCGCCGGCACGGTGCGCATCGAGAACCAGGGCGACCTCGATGCGCTCGAGGGTGTCGGTCGCATGCCGGGCAGGGTGGTCATCGGGGAAGAGTTCGGGGGGCTCGAGCCGTGGAACGAGATCTCGCTGTCGTCGCTGGAGCCCCTGTCTTGCCTGAAGGAAGTCGGTCCGCTCGAGATCCACAGGGTAGACGGCCTCGTGAACGTGGACGGCCTGCGCTCCCTCGAGCTAGCTCTCGACATCATCATCGACGACAACCCCGATCTGGTGAACGTCGACGGCTTCGCGAAGATTTCAGAGCTCGCCTCGAACCTCAGCGTGCGCGCGAATCCAGCGCTTACGAACCTCGATGGTTTCTCTGCCCTGACATCGGTGGGCTGGGACGTCTTGATCATCGGGAACCTAGCCTTGGGAAACGTGGATGGTCTGTCCGGGGTCCTCACGGTGGGCCGTCAGCTCATGGTGTCGCAGAATCCGCTCTTGGCCGATGTGGCTGGATTCGGCTCGCTCGAGAGCGCTGGCCTCGCGGCGACCCCGCTCCTGCAGGCCGTTTGGATCGCCGACAACGAGACCCTCACCGACCTGGACGGCTTGAGCTCCCTGCGCGAAATCGGCAATGGACTCTTGATCAACGGCAACGCGGCGCTGACACGAATCCAGGGGCTCCACGGCGTGACCAGCGTGGCTGGCGACTTGATCGTCGGCGACAACCCACTGCTTCCCACCTGCGAAGCCGAAGCGCTCCGGGATGCCATCGGCATCGCGAACATCCAGGGCACCATCCAGATCGAGAACAACACCGGCTCGGGCGACTGCACACCGTAGTCGCACGATCGCGCTGCGCGCTTCAGGCCGCGCGAACGCGGCTCAGCACGACGACGGAGCGCGGACCGAGCTCGTACTGAAGCGAGCCGAGCGGCGTGCCAGCACCCGCATCGGCGATGTCCTGCGGCGATGGCAGGGCCGTGTCGACGAGCCTTTCCCAGTCGCCAGGGGCTCCCTCCTGCACGATGAAGCGCGCTGGCAGGTGGCCCGAATGGATCATCAGGTAGAGATCGGGCTCGTCATAGGCCGTCCCCGCGAGGCGGATGGCCAGGCTGCGCGAGTGGTAGCCGAGATCCGGACCGCCGCTCGTGCCGTACCATTGCACGTCGCCCCGCCAGTAGCGGCTGCGCCCGAGCATGCGCCGTGACTTACGCAAGGCAATCATGCGCTGACAGAAGCGAAACACCTCACGGTGCTGGTCGAGCCGACTCCAATCGAGCCAGGTGGTTTCGTTGTCCTGATTGTAGGGGTTGTTGTTGCCACCCTGCGTGTTCAAGAACTCATCGCCCGCCGTGAGCATCGGCGTCCCGTTCGCAAGCAAGAGGAGCGCGAGGAAGTTCTTGGCCTGCTGCCGCCGCAGCTTCACCACCTCCAAGGGGACGTGGAGCTCACCCTCCCAGCCGCAATTCCAGCTGAAGTTGGCGTCCGTCCCGTCGGTATTGTGGTGGCCGTTGGCTTCGTTGTGCTTGTGGTCGTAGGCGAGCAGATCGTGGAGACTGAAGCCGTCGTGCGCGGTGAGAAAATTGACGCTCTGGTAGGCGTGGTAGACGTCCCCCGCCTGGTCGGGGAAGAGGTCGTCGCTGCCATAGAGGCGCGTCATCAAGGAGCCAATCTGCCCCCCGTCCCCACGCACGAAGGCACGCACGTCGTCTCTGAACTCCCCGTTCCATTGCCGCCAAAGCAGGCCCGGAAAGCTACGCCCCAGTAGGTAAGCGCCGATGTCCCAGGCCTCGGCCACTAGACGCACGTCGAGCTGCGCTGCGAGCGTACCGATCTCGTGCACCACGGGCGGTTGATCGGTGTCGACTCGGCCGTACTTGTCGCGCGCAAAGATGGAGGCGAGATCGAAGCGGAAGCCGTCGACGCCCATCTTTTCCGCCCAATAGCGCAAGCTGCGCATGATCAGGATGCGCACGGCGGGGTGCGCGCAACGGGTCGTGTTCCCGCAGCCCGTATCGTTGAAGTAGCCGCCTCCCTCTCCGATCAGGTAATAGCTCGAAGGATCGACGCCGCGATACGAATAGGTCGGTCCACGCTCATCGCCCTCGGCGGTATGGTTGTATACGACGTCCAGCCACACCTCGATGCCTGCTTGGTGGAAGGCGCGAACCATCTGCCGGAACTCGAGCGCCGCATCCTCGACTCCGTAGGCTTGGTGCGGCGCGAAGAAGCTCAGCGTCATGTAGCCCCAGTAGTTGCCCTCCTCTGGATCGAACTGGTGCACCGGCAAGAGCTCGACCACGGTGACGCCGAGCGAGCGCAGGTACGGGATCTTCTCGATCAAGCCCAGAAACTTGCCGCGGTTCTCCTGAGAAACTCCCGAGTTTTCCCGCGCGGTGAAGCCTTTGACGTGAAGCTCGTACACGACGGTGTCGTGCTCGTGACGGGGATGAGGGGCCCCCTGCCAATCGAACGGGACTTCGGGGCCCGGCAAGACGCCGAGCGGCGCCTTGCCGTCGTTGGGCCCGTCCATGCAAGCAGCCTGACGCGAAAAATCTTTGGGGAAGTGCAGGCCGAGCGCGAACGGATCGAACAGCACCTTCGTCTCGTCGAAGTGGTGGCCGCGTGCTGGATCGCTGGGCCCACGTACGCGCCACGCATAGTACTTCGCGTCGGGTGCCCTGCTCTTGGGAACGAAGCAGTGCCAAATGGTGCCGCTCTTGTTGCCGAGGGGGTCGAGGTCCAAGGTCAGCACGGGCTGGCGCTCGTCCTCGCCGTAGAGGAGCAGGGTGACGCCGGTAGCGTGCCGCGAAAACAGGGAAAAATTCCAGGCGCGCTCCGTCTCCACCCAGGTCGCGCCGAGCGGCGAAGGGCTCCCCTCGACCTGCTCCCAGGTTCCGACGCTGCGTAACTCATCCAGGTAGCTCATTTTCTCACGATCTCCCCTCTTCGTCGTCGTCCGCCTCGTGCTCGGCGCGCGCAATGGGCCTGCCGCCGAGCACGATGCCAAGCTCGCGGCGCTGCTTGCGGGCCAGGTGGGTCCGAAAGAAAGTCACCACCAAAAGCGCGAACCAGGTCAGATCGATGCTTGCACCGACCGCGCGCACCAGCCCTGCGCTCTGGCCGGGCGCAACCAGATAGGTAAAGGCGAGGTCCACCGTCACCTTGCCAAAGCACGCCCACACGGCCGTGCGGTAGGCGCCAACCTCTCGCTCTTGCCAAGCCAAGAAGTCCCCGGGGGCGACGTGGCCGAACGCCTCGGGCTTCCGGCTCTGCGCGTCCAGCTTGCGCAGGGTGAACCAGACCCCGAGGATGGTGGCTAAGATGTCGAGAACGTCGACGCCCATGGGGCCACCTTATACTCACCCTTGGGGGGCCCTCGAAACGCCTCGCATTACCTGCATGGGCGAGGTGCTCTGGGATGTGTTTCCGGATGCGCAGCGCCTGGGCGGCGCGCCGGCCAACGTGGCCTTCCACGCCGCGCGGCTCGGCGCCGAAGCCAGCCTGCACAGCCGGGTGGGCCGGGACGAGCTGGGCGAGCTCGCCGTCAGCGAGCTCAGGCGCGCCGGCGTGGAGACGAGCTCGGTGGACGTCGACCCCGAGCTGCCCACGGGTACGGTGCTGGTGGCCCTGCAAGAAGGCGAGCCCAACTACACCATCGTGGCTCCGGCAGCTTGGGACAGAATCACGGCGACGCCGCGCTTTCTCGCCGAGGGCCAGACGGCGGTGCGCCCCCCTCACGCCCTCGTCTTCGGCAGCCTAGCCGCCCGCCGAACCGACCAAGCCGAGCGCATCCTCGACTGGCTCTCCCAAGTCCGGTCGAAAGGCAGCACCCGCCTCGTGCTCGACTTGAACCTGCGCCGGCCCCACCTGTCGGTCGGCTTCATCAAGGACGCGCTCGGGCTCGTCCAGTTGCTCAAGCTGAACGAAGAGGAGCTGACTTGGCTCGCCAGCGCTGGCGTGCACCTGGCCCCCCCTTTCGTCCGGGGCACGGAACGACCCGCCGTCGATGCGCTGTTCGAGCGTTTCGAGCTCGAGCTCCTGGTGCTCACGCGGGGCGAGCGCGGAGCCACTCTGTTCACGCGCACGGAAACGTTCGACGCCCCCGGTATTCCGGTCGTGCTCGGCGACGCGGTGGGCGCGGGCGATGCCTTCCTGGCGGCACTCCTGGTGGCGCTGATCCATGGCGAGACGCTCCCCACTTGCCTGGAGCAGGCCAACCGGCGCGCCGCCGAGGTCGCCGCGTCACGTGGAGCCATGAGCGTCTCATGAGTCGACCCGGCTGGCAGCGGTTCGTCGGGCGCCTCGTCGCCGAGTGGTTCGGCACGGGACTGTCCCCCATAGCGCCTGGAACGGTCGGCTCGCTCGGTGCACTGCCGCTCTTCTGGATCCTGAGCCAGCAGGGTGCGGCACTCTACTGGACGGGCACGATGCTGCTCGGGCTCCTTGGCGTATGGGCGGCTGGTGTGCGCGCCGAGGAGCTCGGAGTCGAAGATCCGTCCTCGGTCGTGATCGACGAAGTGGTGGGCGTGCTGCTCGCACTCGGCCTTGTGGCGAGCGCTTCCTGGCACTACTGGGTCCTCTCCTGGCTGCTCTTTCGGCTGCTCGACATTTGGAAGCCGGGGCTGATCGACCGCGCTCAGTCGCTGCGGCCGACTGGGGTCGGCATCATGGCGGACGACGTCCTGGCGGGGCTCGTCGCTGGTGGGCTGAGCCTGATCGCGGTAGCGGCGGGCAGGTCGGCGGGCCTTGGCTAGGGTCCGCGCGCCGCTCTGGCGGCAAGAGTTCACTCACCGGGGGTCGAAAATGTCCCCTGGTACCGCCTTCGCGCCGACGGACAATGCCAACCTGGGAGCCCCCGCTGTATCGTTGGCGCGGGGGGCGCCCCGTGAGGAAGCCTCCGGCCGCGAGCACCAGGGACGCAGAATGATTCGAAGGAAAGGGTACTCGGCCGGATGGCTGCTCCTCACGTGCCTCGGCGGGCTGCTGGCGTCCGCTTGTGGCGAGCCCGGCGGCGGTAGCGATACCCCAGCCGCGTCGGGCGGCTCGGGTGGGACCTCCGTGGGCAGCGGTGGCCTCGCACCGACAGAGAGTGGAGGTGCCCCCGGCTCCGGCGCCGTCACCAGCTCGGACGGCAGCGGCGGCAGCGGCGCGGTGGTGGGCAGCGGCGGCAGCGCGCCTGGCTCGGGCGGGAGTGATGCTGGCAGCGGCGGCAGCGCCCCGGGCGGCGGCGGCATCCCCGAGGAGTGGCCACCAGCAGGTCCGGAGGGTGTGATCCCAAACGAGCCGTATCCAGAAAACGTCGCCAGTCCGAGCAAGGACAACTGGCAGGATGGCCTGATCTCACCGACGCTCGAGTCCGAGCATCACAATCAGCCCGCGGTCATCAACGGCTACCTGCAGATCACCGGGAACTCGATGTTCTCGCTCTACGACATCTCGGACCCCACGGACCCGCAGCTGCTCTCCAGCCGACAAAGCCCGGACTACTGCACCGCTTGCGGTGAAGCCGAGGGCCACGAGGTGTCGTTCGCCAAGTACGGCGACGTGCTCCTGACCGTGACCATCCAGGGCAAGGGCGTCGACCTCTGGGACGTCACCGAGGCCACCAATCCCGTGCTCCTCGACACGGTTTACATCGATGGCATCAACTACGGCGATTTCACCGATGCCGTTTGGGGCGTCGCCTGGCAAGGGAACCACATTTTCGTAGGGGGAACGAACACCGGCGTTCACGTCATCGACGCCACGGACCCAACGAACGCCGAGCTGGTGGGAGGCCTGGCCAACCTGGGCGGCGTCAGCGCGGGTCCCGTCTTCCCCGTCGGCAACGTGCTGGTGGTCACGACGCCGAAGGAGAACGCGGGCATCGCGACACTCGACATCTCGAATCCGGAAAACCCGGTCCTGCTCAAGTCCCTGTCGCCGGGTGAGCCCAGCTACATCGGGGCCTTCTATCGGCACTACGCCTATCTGCTCAATCCGCTGCGCGTCTACGACGTCTTGACCAACCCCACCGAGATCACGCTCGTGAGCGGGAGCCGGCCTGGCGGATACTTCGAGTACCTGAGCTTCCAGGACGACATGATGTTCGCCGGGCGCATCCGGCCAGAGCCGGGAGCGACCAAAATCGACGTCTCCAGCCCTGCCAATTACACGTTCGTCAAGGACATCTACGGCCGCCGCGACCTCCAAGAGAACGACGACCAGTTCACGGTGGCCGTCGGCAACCTCCTGGTGCTGTCCGACGACCAGCTGTCGCCGGCCACCAACGAATACGCCGGAACCGTGATCGCGGTCCATGACACCGCGCCGGACACGACGCCGCCGGAGGTCGACAGCATCGTGCCCAAGGACGGCGCCACCGGTCAGGCCACGACGTCGCGCATCGGCATTTCCTTCACCGACAACATCGAGCTCGCCACCGTCGACCACAGGAGTTTCGTGGTGCAGGCGGTCGGCGGAGAGACGGTGGCAGGAACCTGGGGCGTCAACATGAGCGTGCTGCACTTCGAGCCGAATGCTGGCTTTGCACCGGGCACCACCTACGAAGTCATCCTGCCCGCGGACGGCATCAAGGATTACGTCGGCAACGGGATTGCCGCGGAGTTCCGTGCCACATTCACCACGCAATGAGCGGTGCTTCGCCCGCGCGGCAGGCCGAGCGAGTTCGGTGCGAAAACCCCGCGAAAGTGAGGGTTTTCGCACCTTCCCGGGCGCGCCTTTCTGCGCGGACGCCGTCATTGTTCGTTGGTAGGGCGCTTTTTCAGCGCCCAATGAGCGCGCGTCTGCGGGGCCTCTTCGCCGGCCTTTTCTTGTGCGGGAGCGCGAGCGCGCTCGAGGTCGATCTCGCCCCGGTCGAGCCCACCCTGGCCGGTGAAAGCACCAGCTTTTCCGCCGAAGTAGCAGATGCAGCGGGGACTGCAGAACTGCGCTGGGATTTCGGCGACGGCACGGTGACGGAGTTTTCTCCGGACCTGGCAAACGCCGAGCACACGTACCCCGGACCCGGCCACTACCCGGTGACCGTGGTGGCCCAGGATGACGGCGGGTTCGCCAGCGCGTCGTACATCGCCACGGTGCACACGGCTCCACTGCCGAGCTCGGCGAAGGGGTCCTCGACCTTGCTCTTCGACGCCGAGCGCGGGCTCGTCATCACGGCCAACACCGACAATGCCACCGTGACCTTGGTCGACGTCGCCTCCAAGGCGTCCATCGCCGAGCTCGAGGTGTTCGCCGATCCGGTCGCGCTCGCGCTCGCGCCCGACGGACACCTCTGGGTCTTGCACCGAGAGAGCTACGCCGTGCTCATCATCGACCTCGACCGCCTCGAGGCCGTGGAATTCTTCCGCCTGCCCTACGCCAGCTTGCCCTCGGGCCTGGTGTTTTCCGCTGCCGGCGACGCCTACGTCACGCTCGCGGCGCTGGGGGACGTCGTGCGCATCGACGGCTCGACCCACGAGATCGTGGACCAGGTGCACGTAGCCCCGAGCTTGCGCGGCATCACGATCTCGGGCGACGCCGCCGCTGGGGATGGTGAGGCGCTCTGGGTCACGCGCTTCCTCTCCCAGGGCGATCACGGCGAGGTATTTCGCCTGGACGTCGAGACGCTGGAGACGATCGCCATTTCCGAGCTCTTGGAAGACACCACGACCGAGGACAGCGACGCGCAAGGTCGCGGCTTGCCCAACTACCTCTTTTCGGTCGCCGTGAGCCCAGACGGCCAGCGCGCCTGGGTTCCCTCGAAGAAGGACAACATGTCGCGCGGCCTCGAGCGCGACGGGCTCGATCTCACCCAAGACAGCGCCGTCAGGCCGATGGTCTCGATTTTGGACCTGACGACGAACGAGGAGCTCTACGATTCGAGGCTGGATCTCGACGATCGCAACCTGCCCGTCCAGGTGACGTTCACGCCGCTCGGTGACTGGGCTTTCGTCAGCGTTTTCGGCTCCAACTTGGTCGAGCTTCGCGACGCCTTCAGCGGCGCCTTCGTCACCGCCCTGCGCGCGCCCACACTGCTCGGGCCCACCGCAACCATCTTCACCCCGGCGCACGAGCTCTTCGCGCTCGCTGATCTCGGCCGCTCGCTGGTCGTCTTCGACGTGGCGGACCTATTGACCGGCGTCGACCAGTCGACCCGCGTCACCCATGAGATCCCGCTGGTGAGCGACGAGAAGCTGCCCGCGGCCATCTTGCTGGGCAAGCAGCTCTTCGCCAACGCCGACGACGAGCGCATGTCCAGCGAGGGCTACCTCAGCTGCTCGTCGTGCCACTTCGATGGCTTCGAGGATGGCCTGGTCTGGGACTTCACCGGTCGCGGTGAGGGCTTCCGCAACACGACGTCCCTGCTCGGCCGGCGCGGCATGGGGCACGGCCCCGTCCACTGGTCCGGCAATTTCGACGAGATCCAGGACTTCGAGAATCCAATCCGCGCCCACCAGGCCGGGCTTGGCTTCATGTCCCTGGCCGATTTCGAGAGCGGAACGCGCAGCGATCCGCTCGGCGATCCCAAGGCGGGCGTGAGCCCCGACCTCGACGCGCTCGCTGCCTACGTCGGCTCGCTCGACCGCATCCCCAGGAGCCCGCATAGAAACGCCGACGGTTCGCTGACTACCGACGGCGCAGCCGGTCGCACGCTCTTCCTCGAGCTCTCCTGCGACGAGTGTCACGCTGGCGACGACTTCACCGACAGCGCACTCGACAACCTACACGACGTGGGCACGCTCAGCGCACTCTCGGGCGGCCGTCTGGGAGCCGAGCTCGTGGGCATCGACACGCCGACGCTCCTCGGCGTCTGGCAAACGGCCCCCTACCTGCACGATGGCTCCGCGCCGACGCTGCGCGACGTGCTCACCACCAGGAACCCCGATGGAGCCCACGGCGACACGGCCAGCCTGACCGAAACGGAGCTCGACCAGCTGGTGTCCTACCTGGAGCAGATCGATCAGGAGCTGCCGATCGAAGAGCTCGAGCTGCCCGACTATGCCCCGCCGAGCGGACTCGGCGGCGGCGCCGGAGCGCCTCCTGGACTAGGCGGGGCCGGCGGCCAGCCCACAGGCAGTGGCGGGGCCGGAGCCAGCGAGGGAAACGGCTGCGGCTGCGTGGTCGTCGGCTCCGGCAGGGAGATGAGCGGGGTCACCTGGCCCGTGCTGATGGCGCTCGCCCTCGTGCTGCGGAGGCGCCGCGTAGTGGGCGCACAATCGACGCAGCCCCTCCGGCCGGTGTAGACCAGGGGACGACGTATGGGTCTTGGAACCTTGAGGCGCACTGCGCTGGTGACCGGCGCAGCCGGATTTCTCGGCTCACACCTGGTCGATCGCCTGCTGGCCGACGGCTACGAAGTCGTGGGCCTCGACAACCTGATGACGGGCGACCTCGCCAACTTGACCGGCGCCTCTCGTGACCCGCACTTCCACTTCCAATCGGGAGACGTGCGCGATCCGCTGCACGTCTACGCCGAGGTCGTGTTCAACCTGGCTTGCCCGGCCTCTCCCCTGCACTACCAGAGCGATCCATACGCCACCTTCACCACCTCGGTGCTCGGCGCAAAGAACCTGGTGGATATGGCGCGCGGCAGGCAGTGTCGCATCGTCCATGCTTCCACCTCGGAGGTCTATGGCGATCCGGCCGAAAGTCCGCAGGCCGAGTCGTATTGGGGCAACGTCAACCCGATCGGCGAGCGCGCCTGCTACGACGAAGGCAAGCGCGGCGCGGAGACGTTGCTCATGGACGCCGTGCGCGTGTGGCAGGTCGATGCCCGCATCGTGCGCATCTTCAACACCTACGGGCCACGCATGGCGTTCGGCGACGGGCGCGTGGTGAGCAACTTCATCTCGCAGGCGCTCGCCGACCAGCCGCTGACCATCTACGGGAGCGGCGGCCAGACGCGGTCGTTCTGCTACATCGACGACCTGGTGGACGGCATCATGCGTGCGAGCCGCGTCGAACGGCTCATCGGGCCGGTGAACCTGGGCAACCCCAAGGACCACACCGTGCGCCAGCTGGCATCCCTCATTTTGGAGCTGACTGGCTCACAGTCCAAGCTGGAGGTCCATCCGCTTCCGAGTGACGATCCGAAGGTGCGCAGGCCGAGCATCGAGCGCGCGCAGAGCCTGCTCGGCTGGGAGCCGAAAGTATCCCTGGAAGCGGGGCTCCTCGCCACGATCGAGGATTTTCGCGCGCGTCGTCGCAGCGCGCATACCTCGTTCCCGCCCGCTCGTTGAGCACCGTCGGCGTCACTCCGCGTAGACGCGGAGCTCGTGGATGGAGAAGTAGAACCCGGGCACGCCCTGGCCGAGCGTGAGGCGCAGACGATCGGCGAGGACCGCCTCCGGCAGGACGACCCGCCAGACGAAGGTCTTCGGAGAAAAGACCTGCTCCTGGTAGAGGCGGAGCAGCGGCTGCTCGGCCACGACGCCGAGCTCCAGGGCTCCCCTCGCGGCCGTGATGCGAAAGGACGCCGGCGCATCGAATACCCGCCCCGGCACCAAGATCTCGAGCGCGCGCACCGAGCGCGGCCTTTGGAGCTCGACTTCGAACGTCTGCCCCGGCTCTTGCGCGCGCGCGGTCGACCAGAAAGTCTCGAGGTTCCCGTCCACGGCAAGCGGAGCCCTGTGCACCTGCCAGCTCGAGTGGGCACGGAGCTCTGGACTGGGAACGAGCCGAGCGGCCGCGGGCAACTGGGGAACGTCCAGGAGCGCGAGGCTCGGGTCGTCCGCGCCGAGTAGCGACAGCACGGCGTGAGGGCCCTCTCGGAAGGCGACCCGGTACTGTTCGGGGCGCGCGGCGAGCGCATCGACCCAGCTCGCCTTGCCGCGAGGCAGATCTTCTCCGAACACGACCAAATGGCGCGTGCCGATGGCCAGCAGCGCACGCCGTGCAGCGTCGTCCGGGAGCGCGTCCAGGGACCGGCGCGCCAGCTCGGTCACCGGCGGCTGGAAGCTCGACTGACCGTTGACGAAGCGATGCTTGTGCAGGAGCGCCAGGTAGTTGTGAAAAGCCATGGTCCCGTCGTCGTGCAAGCGCCGACGGGCACTCGACTGCGGCGCCAAGGCGATGAGGTCCTGCTCGGGCAGCTCACGGACGAAGCGCAGGACGTTGGGCGTCTCGTCCGCTGCCCACACTCGCTCGACCGGATACGGGAAGGACCGGAGGTCGAAGGCGAGCAGACCCAAGAGCAGGGCAGTCGCGGCACCCCTGAAAAGGCCCGCTCGTAAGCGGGCGAAGAGCCAGGCGGTGCCGAATGAGGCGAGCACCGAAAGCGCAAAAATGGCCATGATGGCCTGCCGGCTCACCTTGCGGATGCCATCGAAGCCCGGGAAGTAGGTGTAGAGGTAGTAGTAGAGCCCGCGCACTTTCTGTCCGTTCCATTCCAGCGGCTCAATGCCGAGAAACAGGGCGACGGAAAGGAGCAGGACCGCGAGGTACGCCCCGTGAGTCCCCAGGAAGGGGCCCCAGCCCCACCGGCGCGTCCACAGCCACGAAAGCAGGACGAAGGTAAGCAGACCCGGCAGGAAGCTCCGCGTGACGAGCGCTAGGAGCACGCTCGCCGCGGACAGCACGAGCCAGCCCAGACTGGCTTTGAAGAGCGCCCGGCCGCCAGCGCTGCGGGCGGCGCCCACGAGCGCGAGGACGAGGCCAAGCGTCGCCAGCACGAGCACGAGCGCCCCTGGAAAAGCGATCTCTTCGGGAGCGCCGGGCAGCCAGGTCCGGTGCTCGAGCGCCGTCCACGTGAGGCTGCGCTCGCTCACGTTGGTGAAGAAATCGAGCTTGCCATCGTAGCTCGAGGCAAAGCTCAGCGCCCGTTCGAGATCGAAACTCCGGCGCACTGCAAAGTAGGGGTAGACCATCAGGCCTGCCACGCCGCCGGCGACGGCGGCTGCGCCACCGAACCAAGCGTAGAAGCGAGCACCGGGGCGGCTTTGCAGGAGCAGGCAGGCGCCAAGCAGGCCCAGCAAAGGCATGAGGAACATCGCGTAGTAGAGGCAGGTCCCGATCTGGAGCAGATACGCGAGCCAAAAAAGCACGATATCTCGGCGCTTTTGGCCTTCGACGGCTCGATGCAGCAAGAGAAAACAGGCCGGGATCCACTGCGTGGCCACGAGCTGGATGCGCCCGATCTCGAACATCACGTACGGACAGAAGGCAAACGCGATCCCGCTCACCAAGCCTGCCACCGCGCTCCCGGTCAAGCGATGCACCAGAAGATGGGTGAAGAACACCGACAGCCCGAGCGAGGTCAGCAGCGTGAGGTTGTAGCCCCAGATCGGACCACCCAGGAGGTAGAAGGGAGTGAAGAGCAGCGATAGGCCGAAGTGGTTCTCGTTGAATACGATCGCTCGCGGTAAGGGAGCGAAATAGTACGCGTCGTAGAGCGACAGCGGACCGAGCCCCAGCGCCGCGTCCACGCGACTCCCCATGATCATGGTGTTCGCGTACGCGTCCCAGAAGTAGATGGCCCCCAGCACCGAAACGCCCGCCTGCTTCGCGAGCGGCCAGGTGAAGAGGACCGCCGCCAGAGCAGCCGCGAGGGCGACCCACAAATGCGCCCTTGCCCGGGAAATTCGCTGCCACACCGAGTGCCATGCCGCGGGCATCGACGTTCGTTAGGCGATTCTGCCGCGCTCGGTCAAGCTTGGCCCAGGCCCTGCTAGAGCGGGGTCCACTTGCGATATAAGGTCCCTCGCCCCATGACCGCCCCGCCCCTCAAAGTCTCCGTCATCATCCCCGCGTACAACGAAGCCGCGACCATCGCGAACGTGGTGCGCGCCGTCAGGGCCGTTCAGGTACCGGGTGCCACCTTCGAGGTCGTCGTGGTCGACGATGGGTCCAGCGACGGCACGGAGGAAGCCTGCCGGGCGCTGGGCAAGGAGATCGACGTCTACCAGCGGCAGCACAATCAGGGCAAAGGGGCGGCCCTGCGCACCGGCATCGGCTGCGCGTCAGGCGACGTCATCCTGATTCAGGATGCCGACCTCGAGTACGACCCGGCCGAGTACCCGAAGCTGCTCGAGCCGATTCTGGCCGGCAAGGCCGACGTCGTCATTGGCTCACGCTTCGCCGGCTCGGATCCCCACCGCGTGGTCTATTTCTGGCACATGGTGGGCAACCGTTTCCTCACCCTGCTCTCGAATTTCGCTTCGGATCTGAACCTCACCGACATGGAGTGCGGCTACAAGGTGTTTCGTGCCGACGTGATCAAGAAGATCCACCTGACGGAGAACCACTTCGGCTTCGAACCGGAGGTGGTCGCCAAGGTGGCCAAGCAGAAGGTGCGCATCTACGAGGTCGGCGTCTCCTATCACGGCCGCACCTACGCCGAGGGCAAGAAGATCGGCGTCAAAGACGGCTTCCGCGCCCTCTACGCCATCGCCAAGCACAACTTGCTTGGTTGACTAGCCGCCCTCACCACCGAAGCCGCCAGCGCCCCCGACTCCCGACTCGTCCGCGCACGGGTCCACGCTGCCCGGTCTTGTGCCGATGTAGAGCGGGACGTCGATGCGCGCGGTGCCGATGGCCGCGCGCAAGCACGTGACTTCGGGCGCCGTGGCACCCCAGCGCGACAGAGAAATGACCTGGTCCCCGCTAGCACCCACCGCGACTCCCCGATCCGCGTCGAAGCGCTCGGCGCCTCCGCGCGCAACCTCTCCGCTGACCGTCAGTAGCCGTACGACGAGCTCGAGTGGAAGGTCCTCAGCTTCGAGCACGAGCTCCGTGTACTCGCGCCCGTCGAGCGGCTGCGCGAAGTCCACCGGCATGGCGGTGCTGGGCGGATCGATCAGCTGGTGCAGGTGGATCTCGGCAATGTCAGCGTCCGCCACGACGCGCGGGAAGTGCTCCAAGCTGCGGCCCGCAGCCGAGATACGAATGTGACCATCCCCCGCCAGCACCGCCGCGAACGGCCAGCACACGCGACCCGGATCGCCGAAGGAATCGGTGAGAATGAACGGCGAGGTCAGCGATTCGAATCGATTCTCGGAGCGCTCGAGCAGCAGCCGGCGCCCGTCACTTGCGTCTGCCTGAACGCACCAATTCGGCCGCATGCCGACCAACATCGGCGCCGTCGTGCCCGGATCTCCGGCCGGCTGGTGGACGACCTCCACTTGCCCGACCTCCGCGAACTCCAGGCGGAGCCCGTGCTCACGCGCGCCCTCTTCCTCGTCGTCCACTTCGACGCGGAGCACCTTTTCTCCTGGCGTGCTCGCCCGCACCCGCAGCCGCACCGAACCGGTCAGGGTCCCCTCCCCTGCGGGCGCCACCGTGCAGTTCGGCCCGCACTGTGCATTCACTAGCGTCAAATTGTTGTAGGTCGTGTCGGCGCCATCGCAGCTTCCGCCAGCCAACGTTCGGGCGGGGCCGGCTACGTCGACCAAGATGTCGACCCCCGTCGGGTAAAGCGGGGTCCCCGTCCCCGTCCCCCCCGCTTCGAACTCGAGGTCGGGCACGACTGTCGCACCGGAGAAGCAGCCGAAGGCCCAAAGGGGGCTCACGAGCGCCAAAATCCGCAGCCCCCGCCGACCCAGCCCCAGCATGACGAGACGACCAGCAACTTGCGTGCCAGAGCCTGCCGCCGGTCTGGACGCCCTCCAGCCCAAGACCTAAAAAGTCAGGCTGGATGGCTCGCGGCGTTCCTCTCGTTCGGCAGCTCGACCTACGGCTCGTGCTCCTCGCCCTGGCCCCCATCGCGATCCTCGCCCTCGGCGGGATGCTGCTTCTCTGGCCGGAGCGGTCCCTGCTCCACGTGGCACTCGTCTGGACCTACGCCATCGTCGCCCTCACCGCGAGACGCAGGATCCTCCGCGACCATAGATTGGGCCTGCGCTCGGTCCGTCGCGGCGCCTGGGATGAGGCCATTTCGCATTTTCGCTCGAGCTACGAGTTCTTCTCGCGCCGTCCGGCGCTCGATCGTCATCGCTGGCTCTTTTTGTCCGCAAACGCCATGCACCTGACCGAAATGGCCCTGCTCAACGTTGCCTTCTGCCAGGCGCAAGCGGGCCGCCGCGCGGAAGCACAGGCCACCTACGAGCGCGTGCTCGTGGAGTTCCCCGGTTCGCCGCTGGCCGTGACCACCCTGAATCTCATGCGCGATGCGCCGTCGCCGCCCGCTGCCGATCCTGCGAGCTAGCCCTACTCGTCCCCGGCAGCCGGAGGACCGTAGCCATCACAGATCGACCTGGCCACCGAGCTCGGCCACTCGGGCGGCTCCCCTTCCCCCTCCGCCATCAGAGCGCTCGTACCACCGCACCCGCTAGTTTGCGTCCATCCCGTTACCGGCCTTGTCGCCGAGCGGCGGATTCCACGCATCCGGACCCGTGCCTGGATCGCCATGCAAGGTGCCGCAGAAGGTCCGGCACTTCGTCGTCGTACAGCCGCAGGTGGGATCGGTCTTCGCCTTCTCGAGCAAATCCTGCATCTCCTCGACCGTGATGCCGGCGATCTTCTCCACGCGCTTCATGTCCCAACCCTGCTTCTTCTGGCGCGGGGTTCGTGGGTCCGTCTCCTCGCCATCGGCCTCGGCACAGCAGCGAAAACTCATGTAGTAGTGATAGAAGCCTTCGTCGTGCGTGTAGATCTTGGGGCGGCATTGGTTGCGCACGCCTTTGTACCAAGGTCCACCGGTCGTGATGCTGTCGTACTTGCCGCGCCAGCCCGAGTCGTTCGTCTCGCTCGCTACGATCTCGTCGGCGTTGCCGGGCATGTCGTGCACGCCAAAATCGCTCACGCAGGCAAGCTCCCCGCTGCGCTTGGCTTTGTACAGGCGCTTGAGCTCGTCCCGGTCGCGGTCCGCCACCTTGCTCATGTTCGGGCTGTCCCACTCTTCGTCGCCGTGGCACATCGTGACGTCGCGCTTGTCGCCGTAGGGAAACGGCTTCATCTCGGGGCCTTCGCAGGCAAACGTCCACTCGCTCTCGGTGCACAAGCGCTTGCCGGCAGCCGCACATTTCACCTGCGCCTGATGAAAGCGATTCATCACCTCGGGCCGCTGGCCCTTCACGTTCGGCCACTCGTAGCGATCGACACAGTAGCGCTTGGGCACCAGCTTGCCGGTGCACTTGCCGCCAGGCGCAAACTCCTCACAGACGCGCTTCTTGTTCTGCTCGGCGTACCATTCGTTCAAACACTGGCGCTCGATGGCCTCGATGTCCTTGGCGCCAGCGCCCGGCGTGTTGCCATGCTCGTCTGGCTGCGCCGAGTTCGACGAATCGGTGCAGTAGTCCCCCTCGACGTAGACCATCTCTGGCGGGCAGTGCGCTTCATCGGTTGTCTTCTTTGGGGAGGCCGCCGCGCCGGCTGGCTCCTTCTTGGTGCCCTTCGCGGCGGGGGCCTTCTTGGCGCTCGCAGGCTTGTCGGCCGCCTCTTCGACGGGCTCGTGGCCGGTGTCGGCCACCGCCGGCGGCGGCGTCCGGCCGCAGCTGACGAAGCAGAAAAACCCCACGAAAGAGGCCGTCCACGAGCTCAGGTAGCGCACGCCCGGACGCTACTCCTCCGGCACGGAGAGGCCAAATCTGCTGCCAAGGAGTCGCCCTCGGCGGTCAATCGGTCCGGCGCCCGCGTCTCCTCCCGCGTTCTAGAAGCCGAAGTGCTCGATGATGTAAGGAGGCTCGTCTTCGAGAACCCCACTGAAGCCACCTTCCGGCGAGGCCAGCTCGGGCCCGTACCAGAAGTCGAGCCCGTCCGCGGCATTTCGCGCGAAGCCGAAATCACCCACGACGGTGCCGAGGCCAATCCGTTCCTCGTAGACCAGCGAGAGCTCGAGCGTCGCTTCAGGGCCTCGGTAGCCAATCTCGTAGACGCTCAAGTATTCCGCCTCGTTCTCACTGGAGACCAGCGTGCTGTCGCACACGCAGATGCCGAGGGGTGACGTATCCGTATCGGCCACGCGCGTTTCGACGCGCTCGAGCCAGTCGACTGCGACCAAGACGCGATCGCCGAAGGCGAACAAGCGCGCGCCGCGCGTGAGGAAGTCCGTATCCGAGCACTGCGTGCCGACGGGGCAGCCAGAGCAATCGAAGTCGAGCGTCCAGCCTGCGCAGGCGTCCTCGCCGCGCGCCAGCGAGCCGGATGCTGGCAAATTGCTGCCCTCTTGAACGAGCAACTGCGGATAGGTCGTCTGACCATCGGAGACCAGCATGTACCGACGATCGGAGACCCCATTGCCCTCCACCAAGAGATCGACCTGGGCGTCCGAGCTCGTCCCGCGCGGCTCCGACCAAAGCAGCTCGTCGTGCTCGCTACCGCCGAAGAGCCTCAGCTCATCCGCCTGGTGCAAGAGGACGTACGGCTCCCCGATCTCGTCGTAGTCAATCGCGACGGCCAGCGCTTCCCCCAGCTCCGTGCGCCGAGGGTCATCGAGCAGCCCCTCGACCAGCACCGCCTCGGACCCAATGAGCTCCAGGTAGGCGCGCTCGCCCACTGGTCCTGCGGCAGCCACCGGCCGCCTGCCTTGCGCTGTCGCGGGCAGCTCGACCACGCCAGAGCCGTCCGAGAACACCTCGGTAAACAGCAGCCGCGGCTCCGGATGCTGGGTCGTGTGATGGAGCACGAGGAGCGAATCGCCCTCCTGGTTCCCCGGCACGACGCCCGCCGTGATGCTCTGCCCCATCTCGATGGGACCCCAGGTCTGCGCCGCCGCGTTGGCGTCGCCCGGCTCGAGCCGGTAGGTCGAGAGGTGCAGGCGCTCGTCGGCGTAGGTCGCGCCGCTGTCCTCGCGGCCGTTGGTGCCCTTCTGGCCCGCGGCCAGATCGAGCTCGCCCGCGCTCCCCCGTCCAAGAGCGAGGTGAGTCACGCGCGACGGACAGCGGAGCTCCGCCATGCTCTGCATCAGGCAGACGGCGTCGGCGCCCGAACCGGAACCACCCAGACCGCTCGCGCCCCCAAGCGAAGGCGAGAGGAAGCTGTCATCCAGGCAATAGGGCTCCCGGGCGCTCAAGCCGCACGCCCCGGGTACTTCTGGAGCCTGCGTGAGATCCTCCGGCTCCTCCATCGGGGGCGGCCCACCCGAGCACGCGGCCACGAGCAGACCTGCCAAGCCGAGGCATCCCCACCTCCGCGCATTCCAAGCAAGCTTCGGCATATCCCGTCAGGATACGCGCAAACCTCGCACCTGGCGATGACTCCGCGGCGAGCGCGGGCTGTGCTTACTCTGCGGCGAGCTCGGGCTCGGGGAACGCAGCCGGTTCGGGAGTGCCGTCGTGCGACAGGGCGGGGAAGCGCATGCGCTGGGGGCTCGTCAGCTCGATGATGCGGAGCGCTGCGAGCAAGCGGATGAGCGGCCAAGCGGGATCGAGCTCGAACCAGCGTGCGGCGAAATTCGGCGCCATGCCGAACTTGTGGTGGTTGTTCTGGAAGAGCTCGCCCATCGTCAAGAAGTCGATCGGCAGCATGTTCACCGAGACGTCCTTGTTGTCGAAGTTCCGGTAGCCGTACTTGTGGCCGCACCAGTTCACGATGGCGCCGTGAACGGGACCCATCAGGTAGTGGAAGGGCAAGAGTGCGAAGATCCAGAGCGGGAGCGAGAACGCCACGTACGCCCAAACGTAGAACGCGGTGTACGCCGTCAGCCAAACGAAGCGCATGGGCCAGTTTTGGCTCAAGCGGTCGAGCGCCGGCCAGCTAGGCACGCCGCCATCGAAGCGGGCTTCCGGCTTCACCTTGTCGTAGGCGTAGTCGTCGTAGGCGACCTTGGTCTGCCACATCATGCTCATCGCATCGGAGAAGAAGAGCGGGCTATGCGGATCCTTCTCCGTGTCGGAGTAGGCGTGGTGCATGCGGTGCAAAACCGCGTAAGCGCGCGGATGCAAGAAGCTCGCGCCCTGGCACACGTAGGTCAGGACGTAGAATGCCTTCTCCCAGAAGGGGCTCATCGTGAACATGCGATGCGCGCCGTAGCGGTGCAGGAAGAACGTTTGGCAAAAGACGCTGGCTTGCCAGTGCAGAATGAAGAACGCGATCACGTAGCCCATGTGGGTTCGGTAGATAGCCGAGGCCCGGCGCCCAGGCTGTCACCGTTTCGTCATTTGGGCCGATTTGCGCTGCGTACCGCAGGACGCGCCGCTTCGCGGCAGCCAAATTCTCACTCTTCCAGCTGCCAGCGCAGGATGGGCCGCGCGACCTCGGTGGAGATCATCCACACGGTGTCGAAGTCCCAACTGGGCGGGAAGTTCGTTTGGCTGGCGAAGCTGGCGGGAGCAAGCATGGTGACGCTGGGCTGCGATCCGTTCGTGATCGTTCCGACGTGCGGCATCCCGCCCTGCTGGCGATCGACGCAGAAGTTGATCCCCGAGCCACTCAGCTTCTCTCCGTAAAACGCCCCGACCGACGGCGGAGCGGTGCCCTCTCCCGCAAAGCTCACGATGCCGAACGCGTAGCTCTCCTGGGCGCTGACGTGGTCGCCCGGGCTGGCCCCCACCAGACCGCCGAGACCGCCGTTCGTGCCCGACACGTCGCCGGCCGCATACGACTGCGTGACGGCGATGGGTGCCGTACCGGACCCCCGCCCGATGAGCCCGCCGACCGAGGTCGTGCCGACCACGTCGCCCGTGGCGAAACATTGCGTGACTGCATACGTTCCACCGCCAGCGTAGATGAGCCCGATCAGTCCACCCGCACCCTCGCCCCCGCCCGTCACGCTGCCGCTGGCTGAGCTCTCCCTTACCTCGTGACTCCCGCGGGTACCGCCGAACGCGCCGATCAGTCCTCCAACGCCGGTGCCAATTCCCTGCACGGTTCCGCTCGCCGAGCCTCGGGTGAGCGTGAGCCCCTCGGTGTAGTCACCCACGTCGTACACGCGTCCAATCAGTCCGCCCACATATGCTGTGCCGCTCACGGGACCGCTTGCCCAGCTGTCGGCGACTTCAACCGTCGTTCCGTAGTAGTCGCCATAGACGTAGCCAATGAGCCCGCCGACGTGCTGTTCACCCGACACCGCCGCGCTGCTGGAGCTCCCCATCACGGTGCCGTAACCCAGGTTGCCGATCAGCCCCCCGGCGGCGTAGCCACCGCCCATCACCGAGCCACCGACGACGTGGACGTCCTCCACGAGGCTGTCCACGTTCTCCATGCGTGTAGCGAGCGCACCCGGCCCGCTCACCTCGAAGTCGACCAGGCGCAGGCTCTGCACCGTCCCCGGCGAGCCATTTTGGTTGCCCAGGGTCGAAAACAGCCCATCGCCCTGGAGCGCGAGCCCGGAAAGGGCCCGGCCCGCGCCATCGAATACGCCGACGAACGGACCCACCGGAGCAAAGTCCAGGACGTCCGACAGATCCAGGCTGGTGGCCAAAACGTAGGACGCGCTCAAAGCGGTCTGGACGTTCTGCAGGTGCTCCGCCGTGCAGATGACATGGGGATCGCCAGGGATCCCCAGGCCGCCGCCGAAGAATTCGCCCGCGGCGTCGCAGGCAATGGGCACGAGGCAGGCATCCGCCAGCGCGTCGTACTCCTCGCTGTCGTCGTTACAGACGCACTCCGTGGTGGACCAGCTCCCCGAAACGCAGACACGCTCCCCGGTGCCGCGATCGTCCTCTGCGCAGGGCGCATCGGTTTCCGTCTCCTCGTCGATGCACACGTCCGGATCGTCGCACGAGCCCAGGTCCTCCCAATCCCCGTTGACGAAGATCTGCTCCTGCTCACCGCGGCCGTTCCTTCCGCAGGGGATGGTCAGTGTCTCACCGCTACCGCCGGTTCCGCTGCCGGCAGCACCACCCTCGCCGCCGCTGCTCGGGGCGCCACCCGCATCGCTCCCTCCGCTCCCTCCGCCGCCCTGACCCCCGCTGTCGCCTTGTGCGCTGCCCGTGCTCGGACTGCCCGCGTCGCCACCCTGACCGCCGGTCGAGCCAGCCGGGTTCTGGTTGCCTAGGATGAGGTTGCAGGCGCCCGCGCTCCCTCCCAAAAGCGAAAGGAGCATGCCGATGAGAAGGGTCTTGGAGCGCCGCATGTGCGCTGCCTAACACATTCCCGCCAGGTTCCGATGGTTCGGCGGCCGCCTGCAGGACGGCCGCTTCTTCGTCGTTGCTGATGCGCAGGGTGCTTTTCCAGCACCCTGCTATGGTGGCGCGCGCATGGCGGAAACCATTTCCATCTCCCAGCTGATGGACGAGAGCGGCGTCGCCTTCGGCACGTCGGGCGCCCGCGGCCTGGTCAGCGCCATGACGGACCGCGTTTGCGCCGCCTACACGCTGGCCTTCCTCCAGCACCTCAAGGCACAGGGCACCGTCGCTCCAGGCACACCCGTGGCGCTCGGCGGCGACCTGCGCCCCTCTACGCCGCGCATCCTGGAGGCCGTCGCCGCAGGCGTGGACGCCGCGGGACACCCGATCCACTACCTCGGCTTCATCCCTTCTCCGGCGGTGGCGCTGTATGGCCTCGAGAACGGTTATCCGACCGTCATGGTCACCGGCAGCCACATCCCCAAAGACCGCAACGGGCTCAAGTTCAACACCGCGACGGGCGAGATCACCAAAGCGGACGAAACCGGCATGCGAGCTCAGATCGTGGAGCTGCCGAGTCCCTTGCCAGGACTCGATGAGCCGGGACGGGAGCGGCGGCTCGGCAAGTCGAATCCCATTGCCCAAGAGCGTTATCTCGCGCGCTATGTGGACGCGTTTCCCGGGGATTGTTTGAAAGGCTGCCAGCTCGGTGTTTATGGCCATTCCGCCGTGGGTCGTGAGCTCTTGGTGGAGCTCTACGAGAAGCTCGGCGCACGCGTCCTTCGACTCGGCTTCACCGACGAGTTCGTCCCGGTGGACACCGAGGCCATTCGCCCCGAAGACCTGAAGCTCGCCAGCGGCTGGGCGCGCGAGCAACGCCTGGACGCCATCGTCTCGACCGACGGCGACTCGGACCGGCCGCTCGTGTTCGACGAAACCGGGAACTTCGTACGCGGTGACCTGGCAGGCATCCTGACCGCGCGCTTCCTCGGTGCCGATGGCGTGGCCGCTCCCGTCAGCTGCAACGGCGCGCTAGAGCTCAGTCGCCGTTTCCCGGCCGTCCGCCGCACGAGGATCGGCTCACCCTTCGTGATCGAAGGCATGCAGGCACTGGCTGCGGAGGGCTCGGCACGCGTGGTCGGCTACGAAGCCAACGGCGGCTTCTTGCAGCATTCTCCGCTCCAGGTTCCGGGAGGGGGCGCGCTCATGCCCTTGCCGACGCGCGACGCCATCGTGGTCCATCTTTCGCTGCTCTTGGACGCGCGGGCGCGCGGCATTTCGCTCTCCACACTGATCGGCACCCTGCCCCGGCGCTTCACCGCCAGCGCCCGTGACACCTCGTTCCAAACCGCAGACTCGCGGGCGCTCATCGATAGCCTGGCCAAGCTGCCACCGCCCGGGCTCGCGCTGCTCTTCGACCTCGGGCCCGTGGCTACCATCAGCGAGCTCGACGGCTTTCGCATGACCTTCGAGTCGGGCGAGGTGCTGCACCTGCGCCCGTCTGGCAACGCGCCCGAGCTGCGCTGCTACGCCGAGGCCGACGACGAGGGGCGCGCCAACGAAATCGTGCAGCATGGTCTGGCGCGGGCGCGCGCGCTCGCCTGACGGGCAGGCGCGCGCGCTAGCTTGGGCCGCCGGAGGACCGCGCCTGAGGCTGGTGGATCTCCGGCGCCGGCATGCTCGCAATGACGAGCTGCTCGGAGTGGCCAGCAAAGCGTGACCTGGACGGGCGTTCCGGGCGCGGGGATGGTGACGGGGCTCGTGGCGGCTGAGCTCTTCGGTCGCGTACCGAGCCGCGAACTGCCGCACGCCTGGGTCGTCCCACGACGACCCGGACACGAAGTGCAGCAGCTGGTCGTGCATGCCCAGGGGCGCCTGCCAAACTATGTACAAAGATTGTGCGCCTAGAAGCACAGGTGTTTTGTCGAGTGGCACTTCCTTGTCTGCCAGTCCATGGATTCTTCATTATTTACAATGTCCTAGAGATCAAGGCAGCGCACGGTTCCGGGTGTTCCTACTGTGTACAAACAATGAACAGAGATCAACAGTAGGCCTCATCGAGACGGGAAGGCTCCCGTCTGAAGCGACCAACACGAAGGACTCAGTTCATGACTCATCTATCGAAGATCCCATTTGCGATGGCCATCGCTCTCTCCACGGCGCTTGCTGCCGGATGCGATGCAGGGACCGAGGACGGTACGGGCGGCGCAGCGAGCGACGCCGCCTCGGGTGGCAACAGCTCCGGCGGCAGCAGCTCCGGTGGCAGCAGCTCCGGCGGCAGCAGCTCCGGTGGTGCAATCGGCCTCGGTGGTAACGGCACCGGCGGCACTGGCGAAGACTGCGACACGATCCTCGAGATCGCGACGGCCGGAGAAGACTTCTCCATTCTCGTGGAGGCCGTCACCAAGGCGGGCCTTGCCGACGCCTTGGCGGGCGATGACCTGACGGTGTTCGCTCCGACCAACGATGCTTTCGTCGCGCTCCTCGACGCGCTCGGCCTCGAATCGCTGGACGATCTGAATGCCGACCAGCTCGCGCCCATTCTGACCTACCACGTGGTCGACGGCGTCGTGGACGCAGCCGCCGCCACGGCCGTGGCGGAAGGCGACGGCGAAGCCGCGACGCTCGGTGGTACAGTCAGGCTGAGTGTCGACGGCACAGACCTGGTCATCGACGCCGAGGAGTTCAGCGCGACCGTCATCACCGCGGATGTCGCGGCCTGTAACGGCATCATCCACGTGATCGACGGGGTTGTCGTGCCTTCGATACTGGACATCGTGGCGACGAGCGGCCAATTCAGCGAGCTAGCCGGCCTGGTGGGGGCCGCCGAGAGCGGCGCTGCCATCGCTGGCGTCCTCGATGGCCCCGCTAATGCGATCGACGACATGCTGGATCCCGGCGGCTTCACGCTGTTCGCGCCCTCCAACGAAGCAATCATGGGGCTCGCAAGCGCTCCGTCTGCCGAGGCCTTGGACGACATCCTCCAGTACCACGTGTACGCGGCGGATAGTGCTGTGGACGCCGCTACGGCGCTCAGCTTGGACATGGCCGACATCGAGATGGTCAGCGGCGACACGCTCACGGTCGACGGCGGCGACTCGGTGACCCTCACGGACACCGGCGAGAGCGACAGCACGGTGATCTTGGCCAACGTTTACGCGGCCAACGGCATCATTCATCAGATCGACGGCGTGCTGCTCCCGCTCAGCATCACCGACCCCTCGTAGACAGGCGCGAGGGGCGTGTGACCGCCCCCGCCCGTCGAGCGAGAAGAGCCTGTCCTGCGAGGGGCAGGCTCTTCTCCTCTTTGACACGCCCCCGGCGAGTTGGTGCTGCCCCGTGCCGCTCGTCCGACGCGAAGTCCGCAGGGCAGCCGGCCTCAGCAGCGCCTTCCGCACGCAGTTCAAAGAGCCGCATTTCTCCCTACCAGCCCGGGACCATTCGCCAGACCGCATTTCCAGGGGCGCCCGACCCCGGCCAAGCGCTGTGGTATCCTGCCGCGTATGACCGATCCGGCCCTTCCTCCAGCCACGGCGCAGGCGCTGGCGGACGTGCTGCGGCGACGCTTGGACGGGCTCAGGCTCGCCTACTGCTTTGGCTCCGTCCCGCGCGGCGACGCTCATGCCGAGAGTGATCTGGACGTGGCCGTACTCATGGGCAGGAGCCTCGAACCACTCGAACTGCTCGATCTGCGGCGCGAGCTCTCCGTCGCTGCAGGCCGCGAGGTGGACCTGGTCGACCTCTGCCGCGCCCCCTCGGCTCTCAAGGTGCGGGTCATCGATGGGGTGGTCCTCTTCGAGCGCACGACCGCCACGCGCGAAGCCTACGAGGCGCGAACCCTCGGCGAGTTCGTGCGACTCGAGGAGTCTAGGCGGGGCATCGTGGAGGACGCGCTCGCTCGCGGAAGCGTCCATGGGTAGCGATGAAGCCGGCCAAGACCTGCGAGATGCCGCAACATCGCCATCCACCAATACGGGGCGCTGGACCTCGACATCGTAGAAGCAGTCATCCGCGGACCCCTGCACGATCTCGAGCGCTTCTCCAGGGTGGCCATTCGGCTCGTCGGTCGCGGGACGTGAGTCACCAGCGGCTGGTCGCCATCGAAACCTGTGAGGGATGACTGCCCCTCAGCTCATTGCATGTACGGATCCCCGCTGGTCGCCTGAGCCCCAGCCGCTTCCTGCAGCGCCGCGCGCACACCGAACACCACGCGCGTGAGCGCGTCGACATCGTCCGTGCCGTCTGCTGCGTCACTCTCGCCGTGCACCAGGACGACGGGAGCTCCCTGGATCACGAAGTAACTCGCGTCGGATTCTGGGCCTGCGGGCGCGAGGCGGCTGCGCTGCACGCGGACCGGCGGCGTGGCCAGGCCGTCCGCCAGGGCGTTCTGGTAGGCGTCCGCCCCGGCGCTGGCCGCGAGCCCGACCACGACTTGCCCTTCGGCCTGCTCGAAGCGCAGGAGCCGGTCGAGCAGGATGACCGCGACCACGCGCGAGCGATCGACGGCTGGCTCAGGCAAGGCTGCCGGCAGGGCTCCGCTGGCTTTGGCTTCGGCATCTCGGGCGAGCTCTGCTTCGGCGGCGGCACGGCGCTTGGCTACGCTTTCCCCGTAGACGCGTGCGCCCCGAGCGGAACCGTCACCGTGTGGCGTTTCGCCGAGAGCAAACAGACAGAAGCGAATCGTGCGCGAATGCTGGCTCTGCGCGAAGAGCCGCGCCAGCTCGAGCACCGCGCTCGCTCCACTGCCGCCCGCGTTGCGCCCGCGGTCACCCGGCGGCGAGTCATAGTGCGCAGCGACCAAGATCACTTGCTCGCCGCCAGCGCCGCCGGGCGAGGTCACGATCAGGTTCTGCGCCGCGACCTCGCCGCCACTGCCCGCTTCGTAGCCCTGGCGCTCGAGCGCGTAGCCCATGCCTTCGAGCTCGAACGCCAGATAGTCCGCTGCGTCGGCCAGCTCCCAGGCCTTGCCCGGATGACGCTCGCCAATCTTTCCCGAAAGGCGCTCGAGGTGCGCTTCGAGGCGACGCTGCAAAGCCTGCTCCTCCGACGACAGCGGCGGACGGGCGATGATAGCAGGCTCACCTCGCGCAGAGTCGGCGCCCTTCGGCGCCTTGGCAGGTGCAGCCGAGCCCGCGCTACAGGACCAAACGAAGGGCAATGTGGCCAGAAGGGCACCCCCACGGCAAAGGTAGACACTCTTTCGACCCACGTTGGCCTCGGTCATAGCAAGACCAGGCCGAAAAGGCCCCTCGGCTTGAGGGGGCGGCAGGGAGTCGCTAACTTTCGCCCCTTCCCGCCATGGCAGACGAAGTAGCGCTGGTCAGCGTGATCATGGGTTCCAAGAGCGATTGGGACACCATGCAACACGCCGTCGATACGCTGAGCGCCCTCGGGGTGCCTTGCGAAACGCGCGTCGTCTCGGCCCATCGCACGCCCGACCTGCTCTTCGATTTCGCCAGCGGCGCCGCATCCCGCGGCATCGAGGTGATCATCGCCGGGGCCGGGGGCGCTGCGCACCTGCCTGGCATGGTGGCGGCCAAGACGAGCCTGCCCGTGCTCGGCGTGCCGGTGGAGAGCAAAGTGCTGAGCGGGCTCGACTCGCTGCTCTCGATCGTCCAGATGCCAGCCGGGGTGCCCGTCGGGACTTTGGCGATTGGGCGCGCGGGCGCCATCAACGCGGCGCTCCTGGCGGCCTCCATCGTTGCCCGCGGACGCGCACCCATTTCCGCTCGACTGGCGGCTTTCCGCGCGAAGCAGACCGAAGACGTGCTCTCGCACCCGGACCCGAAGGCGTGAGCTTGGCTCACCGGCCAGAGACGGGGAGGCGCGCCTGACTCGCCACGTCGGCATCCTCGGTGGGGGCCAGCTGGGCCGCATGCTCGCCCTCTCGGCGCGCGAGCTCGGCCTCGAAGTGACCGTCATCGATCCCAACCCGGACGCGCCGGCCAAGGTCGCCGCGCGCCATGTCACGGCCGAATACGTCTCGCCCGAAGCCGTGGCGGCCCTGCGTACGGTCGACGTCGTCACCTACGAGTTCGAGAACGTGCCGGAGGAGGCGACGCGAAAGCTCGCCGAGCACGTGCCCGTTCATCCGAGCCCATCGGCGCTCGCGGTGGCGCAGGATCGCCTGCGCGAAAAGACGACGTTCCAAGCGCTCGGCATCGACACGCCGCGCTTCGTCCAGGTGGACACCGCGGCGGACGCGCTGCGGGCCTTCGGAGAGATCGGGCCGCTCGTGCTCAAAACGCGCCGCTTTGGCTACGACGGCAAGGGGCAGGTGGTCGTGCGCAGCGCGGCTGAGGCAGCGCGAGCCTTCGAGACCATCGGCAGCGCTCCGGCCATCGCCGAAGAGCTGCTCACGTTCGACCGCGAGGTCTCGGCGCTGGTGTGCCGCGCGGCGGACGGTCAGCTGGCCGCATACCCAGTGACCCACAACGTGCATCGGCAGGGTGTGCTGGCCATCTCCGAAGCGCCCGCGGAGATCCCTGACGAAATGGCCGCGCGCGCGCTCGCGGCTGCGCGCAGCTTGGCCGAGCACTTCTCCTACGTCGGCGTCCTGGCGCTCGAGCTCTTCTGCGTGGGCGACCGCCTCCTGGCCAACGAATTTGCTCCCCGCGTGCACAACAGCGGGCACTGGACCCTGGAAGGCGCGAAGACCAGCCAGTTCGAGAATCACCTGCGCGCCGTGTGCGGCCTGCCGCTCGGCAGCCCGGAGCTCCTCTTGCCGTCGGTCATGGTGAACCTGATCGGCAAGGTGCCCAGCGCCGCCGAGCTGCTCTCGCTGCCGGACGTGCACCTCCATGACTACGGGAAGGCCCCGCGCGCCGGGCGCAAAGTCGGGCATGTCACCGCGCGCGCCCCCACCGCCGAAGAAGCCCGCCGGCTCGCCACCGAGATCGAACGCATCGTCGAGGAAGCCGCCGGAGCGTCCTGACCGGCCGCGACAAAAGCCGAGCGAGTCTCGCCAGTTCGGACGCTGGCCTCGTGAGCGGACCATGAGAGCGGTACGCTGGTCCGGACATGCGCTTGCTTTCGCCCAACGCCCTGGGTTCGCTCACACTCACGCTCACCCTGGCCATCGGCTGCTCGGGCGAGGCCCCGACGGATGACGTCACCGATGCGACCGGGGGTTCCGGGGGTCAGGGCTCGGGTGGAGAGGGCTCCGGTGGCGAAACGACGGACGGGGACGGCTCCGGCGGGGACGAGACGGACGGCTCGGGGGGCGAGGGCTCCTCGAGCGGTGGCGCAGGCACTGGGGGCGAGGGTTCGGGCGGCGACGCCAGCGGGGGGAGCGAGAGCTCGGGCGGCGGCTTCGGTGGCGCAGGCACTGGCGGACAGGGAGGCAGCGGTACGGGCGGCGATGGCTCCGGCGGCAGCTCGGGCCAGTGCACCAACGGAGACACGCAGGCCGGCACGACGCCCTGTGGCAACAATCTGAGTGGCACGCTCGTCCAGAGCTGTGAGGACGGCGTCTGGACCGATACCGCCGTCTGCGACGGTGGCGACGAGTGCGAAAACGACGACGAGCGCATTCTCGAAGACTTCTGTGGCCAAAATGGCCGCGGCGACCTGCCGCAGGTCTGCGTCGACGGCGTCTGGAGCGGCAGCGACTGTGACGACCCCGACGAATGCACGGACGGTGACGACCAGATCGCCGAAGACGCCTGTGGCCTCAACCAGCGCGGTGAGCTCGCGCAGCTCTGCGTCGAAGGCCTGTGGGAGGATGGCGACTGCGACGACCCCGACGAGTGCACAGACGGGGACGACCAGATCGTCGAAGATGCCTGTGGTCTGAACGACCGCGGTGACCTCCTGCAGCTCTGTGTGGAGGGCTTCTGGGACGAGGGCGACTGCGACGACCCCGACGAGTGCGAAGACGCCACAACGGGCAGCGAGGAATGCCTCAGCGGATCCGGCCAGCAGGATCTGCTCTGCGTCGAGGGCTCCTGGGAGCCGGACGGCAGTTGCACCCTCTTGACCCTCTACCGCGCGAGCGTCTCGAGCGCGGGCGTCGAGGGCAACGGCGCCTCGACCAACCCCTCCCTTTCCGCCGACGGACGCTACGTGGCGTTCGAGTCGACGGCCGACAACCTCGTGGAGGACGACGACAACGCCGCCAGCGACATTTTCGTCCACGACCTGCAGACGGGCGAAACCCGCAGGGTCAGCTTGGGCAGCATCGTCGGACAAGATTCGTACAACCCCAGCATCTCGGGGGACGGGCGCTACGTGGCGTTCCATTCCGAGGCGAGCGACCTGGTTCTCAATGACCTCAACACCGCGCTCGACGTCTTCGTCACCGACCTGCAAGCGAACACCACGACGCGCGTCAGTGTCGAGAGCGATGGCGACGAGGTGACCAACGTCAACAGCGACTACCCCCGGATCTCGGCCGACGGGGACTACGTGGTCTTCCGATCCAGTGGGCCGCTGGAGGCGCCGGACACCAACTTCGTGCACGACGTATTCCTCCACGATCGGACGACGGGCACCACGACGCGGGTCAGCGAGAGCGGCGCTGGCCAAGAGGCGAATTCGTACTCGGACTCGATCGACATCGCGCCCGACGGCACGCGGTTCGCGTTCCACAGCGCGGCAACCAACATCGTCACCCCCGATACGAACACGGGTCACGATGTCTTCGTGCGCAATGTCAGTAGCCCCTTTCCGACGCTTGCCAGCAGGAATAGCGCGGGCGTCCAAGGGAACGCTTCTTCGAAGTTGCCAGTCCTGTCGACGACGGGGCGCTACATCGCGTTCGAGTCCACGGCCTCCAACCTTACCTCGGACCCGTTCACCATATTTTCTGACGTCTATCTGCGGGACACGACCCCGGAGACCACCGAGCTCATCAGCCGGAATGCTGCCAACGAGGCGGCCAACGCCGCTTCTGTCGAGGCAGCGATCTCCGGAGATGCCCGCTACGTGGCCTTTCTATCGGCCGCAACCAACCTTACGGCTGGCGATTCGGACGCCCTCTACGACGTCTACGTGCGCGACAGGCAGACGACCACCGTGTTCCGCTTTGCTGGCGGCCTGGCCTCGGTTGGCTGGATGACGAACCGCCTCGACCTCTCTACGGACGGCGCCTTCCTGGCCTACCCCGCCGACGACGCCACCCTGGTCGAGAACGACGACAACGGCGTGCGCGACGTCTTCATCGCGCCCATCGAGCAAGGCAGCGGCGGCTGAGGATGTCGAGCATTGTCGACCGAAGGTCGACCAACCAGCACCGGTCAACCCAGCAACGACACCGCGAGGTGTCAACCCAGCGACGAGGCCGGGAAGAAGCGATCGATGGTCACGATGCGGCCTTCGCCCACCGAGAAGGCGCTGTCTTCACAGGCTTCGTAGTCCTCGGGCGATTGGCTGCCGCTCGAATCTGCGTCGATGGTGACGAACACCGAGTAGGTGCCCGGCGGGATGGCGGACCCCGTGCTGGTGGTCCAGGTGTCGATGCTGTCGGTCGAACAAGCGCCGTTCTGGCACTCGAGCGAGGTCACCATCGAGGCCACCGGCGTCACGTCGCTACGGATGAACCAATCCGAGCAGGTGCCTTCGAAGAGCACCACGCGCGTCGCCGCGCCTTCCATGTGATCCGTGGTCGGCTTGTCGCAGGCGCCCTTGGGGCAGCGCGCCACCAGAGATTCCTCGGTCACGACGGATGCACCCGGCTGCTCGAGCGGCTCGCCTTCCACGGTCATCGCGGCAATCTGCTGCAGGTACGCCGCCTCTTCGGGCAGGAGCGCGGACGGGAAGGCTTGCCCTTCCGGCGAGACGCCCGTGAGCTGATAGAAGAACACCGCCGCCGAGAGGTACGCGCCGAAGAGCGACGGATGCGAGCCATCGCGATCGTAGAGATCGGCGAACGGCACCGAGGCGGCCTCGTCCCGCGCCACGAACTGGTACGCTCGACCGACGCGCGCCAAGTCCCCGCCGACAGCCTCCGCATACACGGAATAGCCCGCTTCCACGGCCTCGGTGTGCCCGTCGAAGCTGCACACGCGCGGGTTGTAGTTGCAGTTGGCCTTGTCGCCGGCGCGGCGACCCCAGGTGGAATAGAAGAGGATCTGCGCCTTCGGATGCGTCGCGTAGATCTCGCCCGCCAGGGCCTCCACCGCAGGCAGCGAACGCTCGCGCACCTCCTCGGGTAGGAAGGCTGGCTCCTGACTTTGGTTCTGCAGCACGATCACGTCCCACGGCTTCTCGTGGATGGCGTCGACGGTCGTCGGATCCTGCGCGTGCAAGGAGAGCTGGTAGCCGCCGTTGGTCGCCCAGGACACGTCGACCTTGCACCCCGCCGAGCCCGCGATCTGGGTCACCATGCGCGGCATGTCGTGATAGAAGGTGTAGCTGTTGCCGATGAACAGGACCTCCAGCGGGTCCTTGGAGTTGCAGCGCGTGAGCTTGCCCTTCGGTACCTCGCTCGAGGTCAAGAGCTCGCTCGACGACGCCTTGCGCACGACGACGCCCTTCTTGGACAGCGTGCTCGTCACCTTGCCGCGCTCGGGCGGCTTTTCCCGCTGACCTTCGCAGGCGAGCCGCGTGCCCAAGAGCCCGAAGAGCAGTCCCACCTGCGCCAGCAGCGCCAGCGGACGGCCGAGGCGGCGCCAGCTGTGGGAAGGAAGGGGGGCTTCGGGCATGAGCAACCAGTTTAGCGTGGGGAATTCCAGGGAGGCCAGCTTGCGACCGAGATCCTGGATTTGTCACCTGATGCTCACCCGGAGGGGTTTCTCCCTGGTTTCCGACCTCGCTCGCCGGCGCTTGACCCCTTACGCGCGGGGCCTCATCTTCCTGCCCGAGGGCCCTGCCCTCACCCGCCCAGCCGGCTCCAGGTGAAACGCCTGGCCCAGAAGGGCACACCCCCGGCTGCCGCGCCTACATGGCGCGAGAGCAACCTACCAATCACGGGGGCGAAGGGCTTTCGACGTGGAGTGTGACGTTGAACTTGCGTGCCGTCGTGTCTGACCGACGTAAATGCCAGGCCGTAAACAACTGCCAACGACAACGCAGTCGCTCTCGCAGCCTAAAAAACTGTAGAGCCGTCCGACCACGAGATCGTCTCGGTAGTGGACATCGGGCGCCAACCACTGAGGCTGGATGAAGCATTGCGCCCCGGGGCGCTTCATCGAGATTTTCGAGGGCTAGGCTGCTCCGCCGAATCGTAGCAACTCAGGTGCCGGGGATACGGCACCTACGCACGTGAACGATGGTTCCGCAGAACCTTCGCGGACCCCGGTTCGATTCCGGGCGCCTCCACCAACTCGCCGACGGCAAGGCCATCCCGCGCGGGGAATCAGAACCCCTCCCGGGTGGACTGCGCTGCGCGTTCCTCGCGCTGCGAGGACCGCCGCTCTCACTGCACTCCGTCCACGCCTGGACTCGGTGCAGTTCGAGGTGATTCCCGGCGCCTCCCCGAATTTGGACGCAGCAAGGCTAGGCTCCGGGGATGGTCCGAGCCTCCGTGACGCTTTCTGTGATTCTGCGCCTCTTGCTCGGGGCCCTACTCAGCCTGGTCGTGCTCGGCTGTCGCTCGATGCAGCATGAGGTTCGCGTCGAGGCGCAGCCCAGCGATGTGTGGCAGGTCCTGAGCGAGCTCGACGAGTACGAGAAGTGGAATCCGTTTTTCGTGAAGGCCGCGGGCGAGCTCGCGGTCGGTGAGAAGCTTCACATCACGATGCAGCCCGTTGGCAAGAAGAAGCAGTCGATGAAGCCGAAGGTGCTCGTCGTCAGCAAGGACCAGGAGCTCGTCTGGCGTGGACGCCTGGGGATCCCAGGCCTGTTCGACGGACGGCATACCTTCACCATCGAGCGCATCGACGAAAACACGGTCCTGTTCCGGCAGCATGAGAAGTTCTCCGGCCTCCTAGTGCCGTTTGCTGGCCTCGGTCCCTATCGAAAGGGCTGGGAACGCATGGATGCTGCGCTCGAGAAACGGGTCGAGGAGCACGTGAAGCGCTGAATGGCATGCTACTCTGCTCCCACTGTGGGTCATCCCCTCTCGCGCCCAGCCAAACTCGCCCTGGCGTGTGCGCTCCTGCTCGCCTCGGGATGCGGTGGCGACATCGACGCCCAGGCGGCGGCCCTTTGGTGCGCTAGAGAAGGCATGGGCGATACCGCGGAGGTCACCATCCGACGGGACCTATTGGAGGACGGCACGTGGGACGAAACGTCGGTTTACTTCACGGATGCGGAAGGGCGAACGCTCCTGTCCCTGAGCTACCCGGATGAGGACGATGCCCTAGAGCGGGTCGAGTACACGCTCGATGCGGAAGGGAACGTCGTCGAACGGGTGGACTCCCGGCGAAGCAGTATCGGCCCGGTCGCGTACCGGACGACGTACGACGACGAGGGCCGCCCGATCCTGGAAGAAACCGACGCCCTGAACGACGGAACGATCGATGCGGTGACGACCTGGGACTATTCGACGCCCGGTCGAACCGTGCGGAGCTGGGACCAAAACCTCGATGGCGAGCCCGACACGATCTACACGTGGACCTACTCGGAAAACGGGGCCGTGATTCGGGAGGAGTGGGACCGGGAGGCCGATGGCACGGTCGACATGGTGACGTCCTATTCGTACACCGACGGCGGTCTGCTGCTGGAAAAGGTGGAGGATTGGGAGGGCGAGAGTGAGAGCGATTTCGCCGAAACGAACGAGTACGACGACAGGGGGCTCCTCGTACGCTCCACCTGGGTGGGGTACGGATTCGACCAAGTTCGGACCTACGAATACGACGAAGCGGGCCATCTGCTGAGGACCAACGTCGATTCCGGCGGTGATGGCACGACGGATGGCATCTTTCGCAACGTGTACGACGAGAAAGGGCGGTTGCTCCGTAGCGACGTATTGCACCTCCCCGCCGAATCGGTCCAGGGGATCCACGAGTACGAGTACGGCGAAACCGACGAGCCCATCCGCACGACGAGCGATGCGGATGGCGATGGCGACCCGGATTCTGTGATCACGCGCTCGGCGTGCCCCTGAACCGCGCGTGGTCGAGGGGGCAGGAAATCTAACTCGGCCGGACGGCATGCTTTCACGATCGAGCGCATCGACGAACACACGGTCCTGTTCCGGCAGCATGAGAAGTTCTCCGACGTTCCTCAGTGGTCCCGGCCGAAAGCTGCCCTCAAGTCCGCCAGCGTCACCATGAGTGTCATCGGGCCGAGCGGGGACGGCTCGAAGCCCAAGCTTCGGTAGAATGCAGCGGCCGGCTCCGAGACAGCGTGCACGAGGATGCCGCGCACGCCAATGACGTCGGCGGCTTGGAGCACGCGGCGTGCGGCGTCCTGGAACAGGGCCCGGCCGAGGCCCTTGCCTTGGTACTGTCGGTCGACGCCGAGCCGCCCCAAGACCACGACCGGAATCGGGTCGGGCATGTTGCGCCGAAAACGGCCGGATGCCTGCGTCACGGCGACGGCGCTGGACGCCAGCGCATAGAAGGCAACGACTCGCAGCTCGTCGCATGCGACGAAGGTGCGGGATGCGCCGGTGGTCTGGTTGGCCAGCGCACGACGCTTGAGCCACTGATCGAGGGACGGGACGCCACTCTCGAACGCGTCGACGGAGTGCTGGGGCCCGATCGCCTCGGGGACCGTCAGCTTCGGTCCGTCTTCCACGGCAGCGGCGCCTTCAGCGCCTTACCTAGGCGTGGGTTTGGCTTTGCTGGGGCGTCGAGGCGGGCGAGAAATTCGGAGTAGGCCTTCGGACTGACGCGCACGAGTGCCTGGTCCAGGAGCGTGTCCTCAGCCGCGCGCGTGGCGGCCTCCAGGATGAAGTCCGTCCTCGTCGTTCCGCGCGCAGCCGCCGCGCGATCGATGAGCCCGCGGACATCGGGGCGCACGCGAAGATTGAGGGTCTCTCGGGGTGGTGTCGTGCGCTTGGTGGCGGTCATGCGGAAGCTCCTGAGCAAGCAGTTTGCCACAGCGCAATGACGTTGTCATTACGAACCCCGGACCGGCGGGTCCTGAACGTCGACGGCGTCGAGCATTCGACCGCCGGCACACAGCTCGCGGCCTCGCCGGGCGAGAGCCCGCGGTAGACGATGAGGTCCCAGAACCTCTCGAGCGCGTCCTCGCCCGCGACGGCGAACAGGTGCGCTCGACCGGAAGTCATGAGCGGGGCGACGATCGCAGACCGGCGGTCCATTTGCCCAAGATATTCACCGATGGTACGTGATGCCTTGGTGGTGGGGCGAGACGACGATTCACCGCTGGGTCGGTTCGACGGGCCCGGGTTCTGGGTGGCCCGGAGCTTGGTGCCACAAGCCGCGCTCGCCGAGATCCGCGGGGACCTCGTGCAGCTCGGGCGGGAGCTGGATCCAGCTTGGCGCGGCGATGACGTCCACGAACTCTGGCGCCACCTGAAGCACACCGATCGCGCCAAGGGCGGCGCGCTGTACAACGGGTTCAAGTACCTGCCGTCGGTCCTTCGGCTCGCGGCATCGAAAGAGGTGCTCGACGACCTGCATCGCTCCGGTTTTTCTCGGCCAGCGATCGTCGACATCAACTGTCGCATCGACTCCAAGGGGGAGGAGAAGTTTCTCTTCGGCTGGCACCAGGACTACTGGTTTTCCGTGACGTCGCCGAGCTCGCTCGTTGCTTGGATCAGTCTCGTGCCACTCGTGCCCGAGATGGGGGGGCTCAGTGTCATCGGCAACGACGTCACCGGCGGTCGTGTGTTCCGCACCCGTCAAGGCGACAAGTACGATTCGTACGCAGATGCGGTGGTGCTGGACGAGGACATCCCCACCGAGCACGCGCAGGTCGTCGATCGGTTGAATCCAGGAGATGTCCTGTTTTTTCGCTTCGACGTGCTGCACATGTCGAGGCCGGTGCTGACGGACGAGCTGTCGCGATTCACCGTTCAAGTTCGCTACGCGGACTTCGGTGACGAGAGCTACAAGGCGAATCGCTATCGTCCGGGAGTCGTGACCAGCTCTCGAGTGGACTACCTATCGGAGAAGGCGAAGTAATGAGCGTTTGGGATTTGACGGAGTTCGATGCGCCGCTGGAGCAGATGTACGGCGTGCATTCGGAGAAGGACAAGCAGTACTGGGAACGGTTCGCTGCGCTGAGCGAGAAGTACCCACACTCCGACCTGCACAAGACCACGCATTGGCCCGTGTACGTGAAGCGCATCTTGATGACGCGCTACCTGGCGCACTACGAACTGTTCAAGAAGACGATCGATCTACCCGGTAGCATCGTCGAGCTCGGTGTGTCGCGCGGCGTTTCATTCTTTTCGTTCCACAAGTTCCTCGAGATCTTCTGCCCCACTGATACGTCGAAGAAGGTGTACGGCTTCGATTCGTTCGAGGGCCTGTCGGACTTTCGCGACGAAGACGGGGTGACTTCGAACGACCTGGTCAACGACAAGCGCGCGGGCGGTTGGTCCGCGCAGAGCGTCGAGGGCGAAATCTTCGAGATGTGCGCCTTGGCCAACGCCGACAACATCCTGGCGCGCGAGCGCTCGCGCCTGATCAAAGGCCGCGTGCAGGACACGCTCGAGCCCTTCCTCCAGGAAACTCCCGGGGTTCGCATTTCGCTGCTCCACCTCGACATGGATCTGTTCGAGCCCACCTACTACGCGCTCGTGAGGCTCTGGGACCTCATCGTGCCGCGCGGAGTCGTGGTCTTCGACGAATACGGCTTGCCACCGTGGGGCGGAGAAGCCACTGCGTTCGATCGGTTCCGCAAGGAGCGCGGGCTCGACGTGCGCCTCGAGAAGTTCAATTGGTGCCTGACGCCGACGGCGTTCTGTATCAAGACCTGAAACGAGCAGGGAGCACCAGCTCGGGACGCCCACGAGAAGAAATCCGATAACCTACCGTCGAATGCCGCCCACCCACCGTTCATGTCGGCCGTTCGGCGGGGCGCTCGTGCTCCTCGCCACGAGCGGCTGCGGCCTCATCGACCAAGGCGGGGAAGCACGTCCGGCGGCCTCGTGGTGCGAGGAAGAAGGCGTGGGCGACGTGGCCGAGGTCGAGCTCACGCAGAACGAAGTGGAGGGCGTGCTGCGGGACTTTGTCCTGACGCTCCGGGACGCGGACGGCCGGACGCTGGTGAAGGTCTACTTTCCCAGGAGCGGTCCGCCGGATGTGGTCGGGGCCACCCATGCGGGCTGGCGCGACGAGTACACGTTGGACGCGGCGGGGAACGTCATCGAAAGCAGACGTGACGACGCACTCGACGGGGTGGTCGATGCAATCAGCACGAGGACCTACGACGAGATGGGTCGCCCGACCGCCATCCTCACCGATTTCGATGGCGACGGCACCGTCGACGGCATCGAGACGTGGGACTACGGGGCCCCGCTCCTGTCGCTGCACTCCTACGACGAGGACGCGGACGGCGATGCGGACCGGATCGACACCTCGACCTACTCCGAAAGCGGCGTCCTGATCCGCGAGGAGCACGACAGCAACGCGGACGGTGCCATTGAGCGAACGTCGACCTACTCGCACGACGAAAGTGGCCTGCTCGTGGAGTCCACCGTCGTGGACACCGTCACCACCATGAGCGAAACGGTGACCTACGAGTACGACGAGCGAGACCGCCTCATTGCAGTCGTTCGGACCTATGAGGGATCGTCCAATGTGACGGCCACCGAGGAAACCTACGAGTACGATGACCAGGATCGGCTCGTGCGCACGGTGCGGATTGTCGACGATGCGTTTGGACCCGAAGCAACCGAGGAGACGTACGCGTACGACGACGCCGGACGGCTCGCGGAAGTGGTCACCACGCTGGTCGCAAACGGCTTCCAGGAAATCCGACGCATGACCTACGACGACGCCGGACGCCTGGTTCGAGAGGAGACGCGCGACCTCGGAGGAGCCCTGCGCGAAGCGCAGGAGTACGAGTACGACGGCTCAGAGCTCGTCCGCCGCAGCACGGACAGCGATGGCGACGGGTCTTCCAACTGGGTGACGACTTGGACAGCGTGCGACTGACCGCAATTTTTCGCTGTGGACCGCGAAGATCCCGCTCGCGCTCTTCTTCCGTGTCGCGGGCGCCGTGGAAGTAGTGCGGCCGATCCCCGTCCTAGCGGACGCGCCTACTTCGCCCGAATGGCCCACCTTCACTCGATGCAGTAGGTAGCCTCCCCGTAGGTCGGGAAGTAACGAAAGCCGGCAGTCGCCGAGGTGACGTTCTGGAAGACCTCGTGACGAACGGCCAGATTGAAGAGCGGGGCGAACTCGAATAGCAGTCCCGTGTGCAGCGCAACGCGCGGACGTTCGAGGAAGAAGGTGCCACCGAGCTCTCCTTCGAGCCGGGGCGACGGCACGGCCTCGCGCTTGAGCTCGCCGCCGCCATGCGCGGCTAGCGTGATCCTAGGATCGGATAGGCCACGAACGGCGAACTGAAAGAGTGGGCCAATGCCAAATCGTGGCCCGGAGTTACAAGCCTCGCTTCCTCGGACGTACGGGGTTGCGAAGAGCTCCCCGCCCCACGTGAACGCAGGCTCGCTCTTGTCGAACTGGATGCCCACGAAGAAGCCCCCTCCGCCTGAGAACGTCTGTGCCGAGGCGCTGCTTGCCCAAGAAAGTGATGCGAGCGCGAAAACTATCCGGTGTAGGTACCCAACCATCTTGACCCCTCGCTTGGGCGAGCAAGACGTGTACCACCGAGTCCGCCCGATGAATCGGCTCCGACCAGCGGTTCGCTCCATGACACCGATGTCGCGACCAAGCAGAAGATCCGATATCCTACCATCGAATGCTTACCCCGCACCTGAGGTGTCTGGCGCTAAGCGGCGCGCTCCCGCTCCTCGCTGCGAGTGGCTGCGGGCTGGTCGACGACAGCATTCAAGGGCGCTCGCCAGCTTCATGGTGCGAAGAAGCGGGTGTGGGGGACGTAGCCGAGGTCGAGATCTCGCAACAGCCGCGAGAGGATGGTCCGCTGGACGTGAGCGTGGTCCTGCGAGACGCGGAAGGTCGCACGCTGGCGGAGATCCAGCTCCCTACCGACCTCAGCGAAGCCCGACGCAGGGTGTACAAGCTCGATGCGGCGGGGAACGTCATCGAAGTTACGACCGACCGGGGGATGGATGGCACGCTCGATTCGATCGAAACGAGCAGCTACGACGAGCAAGGGCGCCCTGCCGTCACCTCGATCGATGACGATGGTGATGGCGTCGTCGATGAGATTGAGACCTGGGACTACTCGACTCCCTTGCAAACGACGTACGTTCTCGACGACGACATGGATGGCGACCCAGATGCGATCGAGACCACCACCTATGCGGAAAGCGGTGAGCCGATCCTCGAGGAAAGGGACACCCACCCGATCGGCGCGCCCGAGTGGACCACGACCTACTCGTGGAGCGAAAGCGGCCTTGTCCTGGAATTCACCGAGCTCCAGATCGGTGTGTGGAGCCTGAACGTAACCTACGAGTACGACGAGCAGGAGCGAGTCGTACGCACTGTCGAAACCCTCGACGATCAACTCGACGATGAGCCCGACGATCAGGCGCTGGGCTACACCACCGAGGTCACTTACGAGTACGACGAAGCCAACCGGCTAGCGAGAAAGGTAACCGTCACGACGGACATGGACGGCACCTCGACCACGGAGGAAACCAAAGAGTATGGCGACGACGGCCAACTCGTGGCGGTGCTGACCAGCACGGACTCTGACCCCGAGCCTGAGCGCAGCCAACGCTTTACGTACGATGAGGATGGCCGCCTGCTTCGAGACGAGAGGGGCTACGAGCCGGGGCCCCTCAGCTACGTCGAAGAGTACGAGTACGGTGAAGAGGGCGATCTGATCCGCCGCAGCTGGGATTTCGACGGCGACAACGCCTGGGACTGGGTGAAGACGTGGACCGCATGCGACTGATCCAGCCGTGCGCACTGCCGCTCATGCTGCTGGCTGCTTGCGGCTGCGGCCTGGTCGTGGGCGATCCAGAGCTGCCCTCAGCCGAGGTGTGGTGCGAGGAAGGAGGCGCCGACGTGGCCGAGGCGGAAGTCACTCATGTCTTGCACGAGGGAGTCTGGACGACGAGTGCCGTGACCTTCTTCGATGCCAAGGGTCGAGCGCTGGTGGAGATGGACCTTGCCGAGAGCTCGCAGGTCGAGCGGCGGACCGCGATGGCGTACGACGAAGAAGGGCGCCCTACGGTGACCTCGGTCGATGATGGCGCCGACGGAACCGTCGACGAGACCACGAGCTGGGACTACTCCGTGCCCAACCAAACGACGGTCTTTCGCGATCCAGACGCCGACGGACAACCCGACTCGATCGAGACGATCAGCTATGCGGACGATGGCGCAATTCTCAGGCGAGAGATCGACTGGGACGTGGACGGCACGGCCGACGTGATCGAGGCGTACACGTATGGGGAAGACGGGCTCCTGTACGAGGTCAGGCGAGACCGCCCCACGGAGCACAGCGTCGAGGTCTACACCTACGACGAAATGGGTCGCGCGGCGCGGATCGTCGATACCACGTTCGCCTCGGATGGGCTGATCAAGACCGAACGCGTAGACGAGCTCGAGCGGAACGAGGCAGGCCTCGTGACGACTCAGCGCACCTCTTGGAGGGTGGGGCTTGCCGGTGAGTACGTCGAACGGCGAACGTACGACAGCCAAGGGCGAGTCGTTCGAACGGAGCTCTTGGGCCCCAGCGGACCTCCCGGTTTCGTCGTGGAGTTCCGGTATGGCAGCGGCACGACGCCCATCCTGACCCGGCTCGCCGGCACCGGTGGCGGTGACGGGTGGGACATGGTCATCGCCCGCACTGCTTGCGACTGACCGCCACTCTCCAGCGCGCCCGGACATTTCAAGCAACTCGTTGGTGCGTCCGACCGATAGCCCCCTAGCCCCTCCTTTGGGCTGGACGGGGCCGGATCGGCGCGGCGCACAAAACAACCGATAGGTTGTGGACGACGATGAAGTCAGCGGCTATCATCACAGCACTCCGTGACGACGGGTGGACGCTCGCTCGGGTCAAGGGCGATCACCACCATTTCTGCCATCCGACCAAGCCTGGTTTGGTCACGGTCCCGCACCCCAGGAAGGACGTGCCGTTGGGTACCGTCCGCAGCATCGAGCGACAGGCAAGGCTGAAGATCCGCTAGCGTTCTTCGAACCATGGAATACCGAGCACGCTTTTCACGCGAGGGTCGACACTGGCTCGTTTCGTTTCCGGACTGCCCTGGCTGCCAAACGTACGGAAGGAGCCGTGAGCAGGCGCTGGCCCTGGGCAAGGAGGCCCTGGAAGGGTGGCTGGAAGCCCATTTTCCAGCGCGGCGGGTGCCTCCGCCGCCCACCGCCCTGCGGGGCACGCCTATCCGGATCTCTGCAAAGCTGGCGGTCGCGCTTCAGCTCCGCTGGTGGCGAGACGCCCACGGGATGACCCAAGCGCAAGCAGCCAAGCTCGTCGGCGTTTCTCAGCAGCAGGTCGCCAAGCTGGAAGATCCGGACGGAAATCCGACGCTCGCCGCTCTCGAGAAGGTTGCTGCTGCGCTCGGCCTCCGTCTCGAGGTGACGCTGACGGCCGCTTGATTCCGGCCTTGCCGACACGCCTCCGGCCGCCCCGAGAGCCGGCGGAAGCAAGATCGGATATCGTACCGGTTGAATGGCAGTTCTTCAGCTTCCCTGCCAAGCGCTAGCCGGAGCGCTCCTGCTCCTCGCCACGAGCGCCTGCGGCCTCGTCGCCGAAGGCGAGCCCACGGCTGCTTCCTGGTGCGACGAGGAGGGCGTGGGCGACGTCGCCGAGGTCATGATGACCCAGCAGTTCAGTGATGGCGAGCTCATCGCGTCGCAGGTGGAGCTCAGCGACGCGGGAGGGCGGACGCTGGTCACAATCAACGAGGCGATCGGCACGAGCGCCGCGCGGCGCGTCGAGTACGAGCGGAACGCCATCGGCCAAGTCGTCGAGACCAGGGTCGACGACGGCGACGATGGCGTGATCGACCATGTGACGACCACGACCTACTACGAAGAGGGGCGACGCATCGTGGAGGCCGTCGACGAGGGCAACGACGGAACCATCGACCAGGTGAGCACCCACGAATACAGCGCGAGTCAGGAGACCTGGGTCTACGACACCGACAACGATGGCGATCCCGACTGGAGCTGGGTCGCTACCTTTACGGAGAACGGCGACATCCTCGTGGAGGAATACGACCAGGACGGCGATGGCACCGTGGACCGCACGGTGACCAATACCTACTCCGACAGCGGCCTCTTGCTGTCCACGACGCTGGACGACGTCTACGGCGACGGCGACGGCGAAACGACGTACGAATACGACGAGAGCGGCCGACTGCTGCGCCGCGTGCAAACGAACAACGGCCCGGTGGCACTCAGACTGGTCGAGGAGACCTACGGGTACGACGACGAAGGACGGCTCATCACGGTCTGGACCGAACGCAACCAAGACGACGGTGCAGACACGGTCGAGTGGCGAAACTACGACAGCGAAGGTCGCCTGGTGAGGCGCGAAATCCGTGACGGGCTGGACACGCTGGTGTCTCAGACCGCCTACGAGTACGGGGACGGCCCCGATCCGGTCCTGGTCCACAGCGACGGCGACGGTGATGGCGAACCGGACGTCGTCTACAGCTGGGCCACCTGCGATTGATGCGCGGGACACCGCGCTGACGGCTCCGCTGGCCAGCCCTGTCGCCCTTGCTAGGCTCCGGCCCATGGCAGAGGGAGCAATCGAGCCTGCGGTCAAACTCCAGTTTTCGCCCGAGCTCGATGGGTTCAAAGGCATCCTGCATTTCGGCAAGGACCCGCTCGCAGCTCTGGAAGAGGCGCGGCGCCTGCACGGAACCTTCGTCGGCTATGACCAGCGCCGCGGGCAGGTCCGCATCGTGCTGGAGCCGAGCTGGGTGGACGAGCTCCTGGTCCGCCACGCCGACTGCCTGGAGAAGGACGAGTTCACCAAGGCGCTGAAGCCCATCTTGGGCCTAGGCCTGCTCACGAACGAAGGCGCCCCGTGGAAGGAGCAGCGCAAGCTGCTCGCGCCCAGCTTTCAGCCCAAGCACATCGGTCGCTACGCCAGCATGATGGTGGAGGCCAGCGAAGAGCTGACGCGAACAATTCAGTCGGGGGAAGTGCGCGACGTCCACGACGACATGATGCAGCTCACGCTCGACATCGTGCTCAGGACCCTGTTTGGCACGAGCGCCGTGCGCACGAGCGAAGTGTCGCACCTGCTCGACGTCATCATGGACGACTATCGGCGCCTCGCCATGACGTTCCGGGTCGCCTTTCCGCCGTGGTTTCCCTTCATCTCGCGCATTCGTTTCCGGCGCATGCGCAATCGCTTGCGCCGCATCGTCGACGACGTGATCCGGGCCCGCCGCAGCGCTCCCCTCACCGACGACATGCTCTCGCGCCTGCTCGAAGCCCGGGACGACAGCGGCCGCGGCATGTCGGACGAACAGCTGCTCGACGAATGCTTGACCGTGATGCTGGCCGGCCACGAGACGACGGCGCTCACTCTGATGTTTGCGTTCGATCAGCTGACGCGGCAGCCCGAGCTGCAGGCAGAGCTCGGGCGCGAGCTCGACGAAGTTCTCGACCAGCGTTCGGCCACGCTCGAGGACGTGCCCCGCCTGCGCCTTTCGCGCGCCGTGATCAAAGAGACCCTGCGCCTCTTCCCTCCGGCCTGGGCAGCAGGACGCACCGCAGTCGCCGACTTTACGCTGGCAGGACAGGCCATCGCCCGCGGCACCCAGCTCATCGTCTCGCCCTGGGTGGTCCAGCGGGACGCGCGCTTCTGGAAAGACGCGGAGAGCTTTCGCCCAGAGCGCTTCCTGAACGGAGAAACCGACGAGCTGCCGAAGGGCGCGTATTTCCCCTTCGGCGCCGGTCCACGCGTCTGCATCGGCTATCACTTCGCCGAGCTCGAAGCGACGCTGGTGCTGGCCACGATGTGCCAGAAGCTCCGCTTCGAAAAGACGCAAGACGCGCCGCTCGCGCTCTCGCCGTCCGTCACGCTCCGCCCCGCTGCGCCGGTGCGCCTGACCGCCGTGCACAAGAGCAAAAGCGCCTCGGACCGCGCAGCGTGAAAGCCGCCGCGCCCCGTGGCATGGTCCCCCGCTCGTGATGGAGCGCATGAACTTCGCCCAGCGTCGGGTCCTGGTGACCGGAGCCTCCTCGGGCTTGGGCGCGGAGCTGGCTGAGCAGCTCGCGCGCGACCACGGGGCCCATCTGGTGCTCGTCGCGCGGCGCGAGGATCGCCTGCGTGAGCTGGCTGGGCGACTGACCAGCCGCTACGGGGCCCCGGTCGAGATCATCATCAGCGATCTAGCCGCGAAGGACGAACCAGAGCGCGTGTTCCGCGAGGCCACCCTGCGCGCGCCCCTCTACGCGGCCATCCTCAACGCTGGGGTCACGCACTTCGGCCCCTTCGACGAGCAGTCCTGGGATAGCCTGTCCAACCTGCTCGACCTCAACGTGCGCGCGAACGTGCGCCTGGTGACCCTGCTCTTGCCCCACCTGGAAGAGCAGGCAGCCGGCGGCGGAGTGCTCCTGGTCGCCAGCCTCTCGGGGCTGACTCCGGTGGCCTACCAAGCAGCCTATTCGGGCACCAAGGCGTTCCTCATCAAGTACGGCTGGGCCCTGCACCACGAGCTCTTGCCGCGCGGCGTCACCGTTTCGGTGCTCGCGCCCGGCGGCATCGTCAGCGAGATGACGGCGGGGGAGCGCTTCGACGGCCTGCGCCCCTGGCTCATGCCCACGAGCGGCGCAGCCCGCGCTGCACTGGTCGGCTTTCGCAAGCGCAAGCACCTGATCGTGCCTGGCCTGGTCTACAGCTGGGGCCGCGCCGCCTTGCTCAAGGTCGTGCCGGAAAACTTCCTGGTGCGCCGCGTCGCCGCCCAGTACCGGAAATCGCTGCAAAGACACGGCGCCTGAGGCGTCCGGCCCGCGGTCCGGCTCCCGACTTGACGCGCGGCAGCCTCCGGCGCGATGCCCAGGGGCATGTCGTCACTCCTTGCACATCGCCGTGCGCTCTTCTTCGTCGGACTCACCGTGCTCGCTAGCTGGAGCCTACTCGGGGCATGCAGCAGCGGCTCGGATTGCGGGTACAACTTCGCGACTCGCGCCGACGACGACGCCGACTTCGAGTCGTTCCAGACCTTCGCCGTGCTCCAGATCGACGAAGGGGGCCTCGGCGGCGCTGGAGGTGCTGGCGCCTTCCCCGACGACGTGCGCGCGAACCTCGAGGTCGCCAACGACGCAGCCGTGGAGCAACTCCTGCTCCTCGGGCTCGAGGAGGTCGACCCGGCCGACGAACAGCCCGACCTCTGGATCTTCAGCGCTGCCGCAACGGAGCGGGAGACGGGAGTCTATTGGTATTGCGTCCCCGGCTGGTACTGGTGGGGCTGGTACTACTACTGGGATCCCTGCGCCTGGATGGCGCCGATCGAGTTCGAGTACACGGTGGGGAGCCTGCTCGTCGGCGTTGCGGACGCAAGCACCGACCCACCCGTGCCGGTGTTCGGCGGCCTGGTGCAGGGCGTGCTCGAATGCGACAGCGACATCGAGGGCCGCATCGAGAGCGGCGTCGAAGCCATCTTCGACGACTACCCGACCAACAGCAGTCTCTACTGACCGGCCGGTCAGAGCCGGATCCGGCGCAGGAGGTCGTCGCGCGCCGCGGCGATGTCTTCGGCGCTCGGCTCCGAGGTGATGAAGGTGGGGCGCTTGCCGACGACGCGCCTGCGGGCGGTTCCGCGCAGAGACTCGAACTCGAGCGGTGGCAAGTCCGAGAGGCAGGTCGCCTGCACGGCCTCGCTCGGAGCGTTCAGGAACGCGCGCGACAGGGTGAGGCCGCACGGGCCCAGGCTCGAGCCATGGGACTCGTTCTGCACCAGGAAATACTGAGAGCTCTCGAGCGTGTCGTGCACCTGCTCGGAATAGCGGGGCGGCGTGATGGGGTCGAAGAAGCCCGCGAAGACCAGCGTGGGCAGCGAGCTCTCGACCGGCTGATTCTCGATCGCTGGCGCGGGCGGCACCGGCCACTCGGCGCAATACGACAAATACGGCGCGCCCGAGACGCCTGCGACCAGCTCGGGCCTGACTTCGGCATCCAGCGCGGCGATGGCCTCGGCGCTGGTGAAGGAGAGCTCCTCGGCGCACTGCACGGACAAGTGCATGGGGAAGGAGAAGTTCGCGGAGCCGAGAGAGCAGGACACCTCCTCGAATAGCTCCGTGGCGCCCTCCGCCAAGTCGTGGATGAGGCGAGGGACGAAGGCGATGGCCACCGGTGAGTAGAGCAAGTTGAACAGGATGCTCACCGCGTCCCCGCCAGTGATGTCACTGCCGCAGGCCGACGCCGGCTCCTCGTCCAGGGCTGCCACGACTTGCAGGAGCTCGGCCATGGGATCGGGGTAGGTGGCGGCGCACTCGGTATCGGCGGCGCAAGCGGCAAATACGCGCTCGAAGCTGACTTCCGCATTTTGCCCCGCTTCCCCGAACAGGTCGGCCTCGAGCGGAACCATGCCGTCCAGGATGACGGAGCGGATGCCAGCGGGATAGTCGCGCATCAGGGTCAGACCGAGACGGGTGCCATACGAGATGCCGAGGAGGTTCCACTTCTCGTAGCCGAGCGCCTGCCGGACCAAGTCGATGTCTCGGGCGTTGTTCGGCGTGGTGTACGCGGCTGGATCGGTGACTTGGCTGACGGCCGTGAAGCAGTCCGAAAGCTCCTCCGAGTCGTCGCACTGCATGGGGGGCTCGGTGACCCCCGTACCGCGCTGATCGATGAAGATGACGTCGCGGTCGTGCGCGAGCTCCTCGAAATACGGGAAGATGTCGCCGACCTGTTCGATGGTCGCGTTGCCGGGGCCGCCATCCAGGTACACCACCGGGTCGGGCGCGGGATTTTCGGAGTCGGAGAACACGCGCACCACACCGATCTCCAAGGTCGCGTCGGAACCGCTCGCCTCCGGCACGGTCACTGTCGCGCACTGCTCGACGTAGCCAGTGACGCGGCGCCAGCAGGGGATCTCGGTGAAAGCACTGGTGGTGGGCGGAAGGCGCTCCAGCGGCGGGCCGCCCGAGGTGTCGGTCGACTGGAACGGCGCGCGCTCCTTCTCGCCGCAGGCGGAAAACTGGGACACCGACAGGGCACCCGCTAGCGCGAGCAGCACCCAAAACCGCCGGGAACGCGGCATCAGCGAAGGAGCACCCAAGGTCACTACCCAGCACGGTAGCACGACGGCCCAAGCGCCGCGCAGCGTCAGAAGCGCGCGGCCGGGACCCTTGCCACCGGCGTTTCCACGCTGAGCTGGTTTCCACGCACGATCAGGGTCAGCCCAATCGGAATCCCACTCAGTCCCACCACGGCGCCAGACCAGACGAGCGGCGAGCCCTGGATGCAGTCCAGGCCCTCACCGCGACAGTCCACGATCCCAGCCGTGGTCAGGCCGATCCCCGCCGCAGCGCCTACGGCGAACGTCACCCAGCCCAGGGTTTTCGCTGCTGGACCCGAGAGGCCTAGCGGACGGCGCAGTGGGCCGCGAGCGGGCGGCAGCACAGCCGGAGGGGGGACGGGAGGGGGGGCGGGCGGCGCCACCACCGGAGCGGGAGGGGGCTCGGGCGGCGCCGGGGCCAACGCCTCGCTCTCTGCCTCCGTGTCCGGAGCCACGTCCCCTTCGGTTCCCTCCATGGGGGCCTCGCTCGTGGCCGTAGCCGTGCCCTCGGGCGCGGGCTCGGCCGTGCCCTCGGATGGGGGTTCTCCTTCGCCATCGTGCGCGCCATCGGAGTCGCCCGCTGCAGGCGCATCCGGCGCGGCTTCGGCTGCATCGCTCGCTGCTGTGTCGCTCGCTGACGGCTGCGCTGCTTTGGCTGAGGGCTCCACCGGCGAAGGGGGTGCCGCCGGAGACGCTGGGGGCTCGGCGGCAGCCGCTCCAGGGCCGAGGAGCAGAACGGCGGCCCATGGCGCCAGGCGAGGAAGAAGCGGGGTCACGGCCGCATGTTGCCAAGCCTCGGCGCCCCGGACAACCTGCCGCCTCGGTGGATCCACCGCGCATCGTGATCACGGGAGCGACCGGATTTCTCGGGCGCGCCCTTCTGGCCGAGCTGGCCGAGCGTGAAGGGGCGCCCGTCGTCTCCTGTTTGTCACGCAATGCAAGCCGTGCGGCCGAGCAGCTTGCACCGGAAGCCAGCGCCCTCGCCGCGCGCGGGGGGCGGCTCGACGTCGCCGACTGGGATCCGAGCACCATGGCGCCGGGCGCGCTCGCAGCGCTCCTGTCCGGCGCGAGCGTGATCTATCACCTTGCAGGCGAGCCTGTCGTCGGCAAGCGCTACGACGCCGCGCGCAAGGCCCGCATCTTGGAGAGTCGCGTGCAATCGACCACGCGCCTGGTCGAGGCGCTGGCCGAGCTCGAGCAGCGTCCGCGTGTGCTCGTGAGCGCCTCGGGCGTCGGCTACTACGGCGACCGCGACGCCAGTGAACCGCTCGACGAGACGGCCCAGCCCGGCTCGGACTTTTTGGCTTCCGTCTGCATGGCCTGGGAAGAGGCTGCCAAGGGGGCGGAGCGGCTGGGCGTGCGTTCGGTACAGGCTCGCCTCGGCATCGTGCTCGGCCGCGGTGGCGTCCTGGCTGTCATGCGCTGGCCGACCCTGCTTTGCCTCGGCGGCAGGCTGGGCTCGGGCGAGCAGTCCATCAGCTGGATCCAGGCCGAGGATGCCGCGCGTGCTCTGGTGCACTTGGCCGCCCACGATTCCTTGTCCGGCGCGGTGAACTTGGTCACCCCGGAAGCGACCACCAACGCCGAGCTCGCACGCGCCGTGGGACACGTCCTACGCCGCCCAACGCCCTTTTGGGTGCCAGCACCGCTCCTGCGCCTCGTCTTGGGTGAAGGGGCCGAGGTCGTGCTGACCGGACAGCGCGCCGTACCGCTGCGCCTCCTGCAGACCGGGTTTTCGTTCCGCTACCCGCACCTCGATACGGCCCTCGCCGCATCGCTGTGAGGCAAGAGAGCGCGCTCAGCCAGGCGCGAGCGCTACCTCTACCTTCGAGAAGTCGTCGTCGGTGACCTCTTCGGAGCGGGCGAGATGCACGAGGGTCCACTCGACCGGCCCGGCGTAGGGGCGGGCGCAGGCGAGGTGCAGAAAACCAGCAGCGCCGGCGCGACCGTCCTCGATGATCTCGAGGCAGAGCCGAAGCTCGCCCTTCTCGATCGTCTCGCGACAATGTCGACAGTGGGCGCGAGCCGTCTTGGCGCGCTCGACCTTGACGAAGCGACGCAGGCGATGGTGCTCTCGACTGAGCTCGGCCGCTTCGCTGAGCGTCGCCTTGCGCTCGCTCTCCAGGACGGTGCTCTCGCCCTCGCTCGGACCGGCGAGCGCGGCCAAGAAAGCGTCGGGCTGGCGCCAGGCGCCGCACTCCAGGTGGTAGTAGTGGGTGGCCTCGCCTTCGCCGAACGGGTTGTCCACGGCGACGCCCAAGCGCAGCGCTCCCTTGTCGATCGCGCGCTGGCAGGCACGACAGCGCGATCGCCCGCTCGGGGAAACTTCGATGCGATCCGCCACTGCGCTCTCCTGTCCGGCCTGTCCGGTCGGCCTGTTCCGTTGGCCTGTTCGTGCGCGTGCGCGCGACGGTTAGGGCTGCGGCAGCGTGTTTTCCACCGCGCGAATGGCGTCGGTGTCGAACTCGACCACGCCTGCGCCCGCCGAGTCTTCGATGCTCTCCGGCCGGCGCGCTCCCGCCACCACGAAGGTGCTGGGTGCTTTGTTGGCCATCCAGGCCAAGACCAGCTGGTAGGGGCTCAAACGGCGGCGACGCGCCTGATCGCTGAGCTTGCCCAGCGTCGTGAGCGTCGGCGCTCCCAGGGTGCCGCCGAACGGCTGATAGGCCACGAACGCCAAGCCCACTTCCGTGCAGCGCTCGAGCACGCCGCTCTTCTCGACCTCACGCGCCTGCGGATTCCAGCGATTCTGCACCACCGAGATGCGCCCGGTCGCTTCGGCCTTCTTGAGCAGCTCGAGGTCGACGTTGCAGACGCCAATCGCCTTGACCTTGCCGCTCTGACGCAGCTGCTCGAGCGCGCCCACGCTTTCCTCGTAGGCGACCCGTGAATCGGGCCCGTAGAGCAGCGCCACATCGAGCGCCTCCACAGCTTGCGTTTTCAGGCTGCGCTCGACCGAGCTGACCAGGTAGGCCGGAGAGGAGTCCACGGTCCATGCACCACCGGGCCGCCGAATGCCCACCGTGGTCAGAACGGTGACCTCGTCGCGTTGCCCCTCCACCGCTCGCGTGAGCAGCTTCTCGTTGTGGCCGGCCTCTTGGTCGTCCAAGCAGTAGGCGTCGGAGGTGTCGAGCAGGTTGATGCCGGAGTCCAGCGCGGATCGGACGACGCGCAGCGCTTGATCCGAAGGCGGCCGGCCGCTGATCGAAAGGAGCATCCCGCCGAGCCCGACCACACTCACCGTGGGGCCTTCCGGGCCCAGTCTTCGCATGCGCATGTGGGCGAGAACCCTATCAAAAGGCGGAGGAAGTTGTCAGCCCCTTGTGGCGGCCCCGCCCAGGGTGGAAAACACGTATCCGCCGTGCTTTCGGACAGCCCCACGGGGCAGATGCTTTCGGACAGCCCAAAAGGGCCGCGTGTGCTGGTCGTGGGCTGCGGCGGGATCGGCGGTGTGGTGTCGACCCTGCTGCTCCGGGCCGGGGTAGAGGTCTCGATCGCCTCGACCAACGACGCCATCCGCGCCGCCTGGGAAACGCACGGCTCCCGTCTGGATGGCAAGCCTGGGGCCCCTCCGCTACCGCCGGACAGGATCGTCCGCCTGCCGTCGGACCTCGCGCTGCCTCAGGACGTGGTGCTCGTGGCCGTGCAGCCACCGCAGGTCGACGAGGTGGCCGAGAGCCTGCGCTCGCGCCTGACGGACAACGGCCGCGTGGTGTGCCTGTCCAATGGCCTCTGCGAAGAGCGGCTGGCACACCACCTCGGCTCCGAGCGGGTGATCGGCGCGGTGGTCGCGTGGGGAGCGCGCATGCTCGGACCCGGTGACTACGTGCGCACCTCGGCCGGAGGCTTTCGCGTGGGCACCCTGAGCGGCGCGGTGGATCCCGAGCTCTGGCGCGTGCTCGGCCTGCTCGATCGGGTCGGACCCGCCACGGTGACCAAGAATCTGCGCGGCGCCCGCTACACGAAGCTCGCCATCAACTGCGCCGTGTCCACGCTGGGCACCATCGGAGGCACCACGGTCGGTGAGCTCTTGGTCATGACCCACGTGCGCTCGCTCGCACTCGACATCTTGGCCGAGGCTGTGCGCGTGGCGCGGGCCGAGGGCGTCACGCTGGAGCCGGTGGCAGGCTTCGATCTCGGCTGGCTGGTGCCGGAGCCGGGCGCGTCGACCGGCGCCTGGCGCGGAGCTGCGCGGCATGCGCTCTTGATGGCGCTCGGCGCCCGTTACCGGCACCTGCGTTCCAGCATGCTGGCCGCCATCGAGCGCGGGCGAGATCCAGCCGTCGATCACCTGAACGGCGAGATCGTCGACCGCGGTCGGCGGCTCGGCGTGCCGACGCCAGTCAACGAGGCCGCGCGGGACGTGGTTTGGGAGATCGCCGCTGGCAAGCGTTCGAGTGGGATGGCAGCCCTGCGCCGTGTGCGCGAGGCCGCCGACCTGAGTTCGGCCAGGCCCGTACCCGGCCGCGTGGGCTAACCCGCCTCGCCCGCACGTGCTACTGGGCCCGCGTGGCTTTCCGTCCCCGCTCCCGCCGCTGGCTCCTTGCCTCGCTGGGCCTGCTTTTGCTGCCCGCGGCGGCCTGTCGCAAGGCGGACGCCGCGAGCGGTCCCCTGCCCCACCTGGGCACCGTGCCGAGCTTTGCCCTCGTCGACCAGAGCGGCAAGAGCTTCGGTGCCAAGGACCTACGTGGAAAGCCGCACCTCGTGAGCTTCATGTTCACGCGCTGTCCATCGGTCTGCCCGCAGGTCTTGGCCAAGAAGAAGGCCATCGCCGCGCATCTGTCGGCGCACGGTCGCGAGCTTCACCTGGTGAGCATCAGCATCGACGGCGAAAATGACACGCCGCCCGTGCTGTCGGCCTACGCCAAGAAGCACGACCTCGACCTCCGCTCCTGGACGCTGCTCACCGGGGACGCCCAAGCAGTCGCTACCCATGCCGAGCAATCGTTCAAGATTGCGGTCAGCGGAACGCCGGACGAGGCCAAGCCGCATTATGGTCTCACTCACGGCTCACATTTGGTCCTGGTGGACGAGAGCGGCGACATCCGTGGCTACTACGCCTCGATGGATGCAGACACACCCGCGCGTCTCTTGGCCGACTTGGATCGCTTCGACTAGCGCGCGAAGAAACGGGGCCGGCCTGACAAGGGCCGGACGCCGAAAGCCCGGCGCCGAAGGGGTACAGCGCCGAAGGGCGCCGAAAGGTACAGCGCCGAAAGAACGCTGCGGTGAACCAGGTAGGCAGCGCTCCGCGCGGTGCCCACCAGAATGCGGCCCACGCACCGAATCATCCGCCATAGGACGGTCCCTAATGGTAAGTTGTCATGTCTGTAGGCACGGTGTGCCGCAGCACTGTCCATTGACAGCCCACATGAAGACCAACGCTCCCCTCCTCGCCCTCACCTCCTCCCTCTTCCTCCTTTTTTCCGCCGGCTGTGCCAAAACGCCCGCCGCGCCTCCCGAATCGCCCAAGTCTGCGCCCGTCGCCGCTCGGGCACCTTCTCCTGCGCCAGTCGCACATCGGCCCCAAAAGCCCACAGGCCCCGCGCCCAGCTCCAAGGAGATTCGGCTTGCCGTTTCCGGCATCTCGGAGGACATCCAGCAGTGCTACTTGGCCGGGACCTTCAAGGACTCGTCCCTGCAGGGCACCGTGCATGTCACCTTCACTATCGAGCCGTCGGGCCGGGTGAGCTCGGCCGTGGACTCGGGCTCCGACATGGCGGACCAAGACGTCGTCGAGTGTGTGATCGACCTGTTTGCGGGACTTTCGTTCCGGCCCGGCGGACAGAACCCGACCGAAGTCAGCTACCCGATTCGCTTCGGCCGCAGCTGACGGCGCGCCACACGCGCCGCTCGCGCCGCGCTCCGAGTCAGCGCGCACGTCCGCAGGAAAGGTGGCACGCAGGATGGCGCACCAAGGTAGGGTGCGGTGAGTGGAGCCGCGCTCGACGGCATCGGTTGGTTTTGCCATGATGATCGGGTGGGTCCGGGGGTTGGTGTCAGGGACACGGGGATTTCTAGGCTGAAATGAGCGGGGGCATTCGCGTCGCCATTCTGCTGGACCACATCGAATCGGCCTACCAGGTGCAGATGGTGGAATCGGCCGTTCGTGCCGCGCAGCGGCGCGGCGCCAGGGTCGTCATCCTGCCCGGTGGTGCGCTCACCGCCTCGGGCACACCAGGACGTTCCCGCGGTTTCCTCTACGACTTTCTGCGCAGTGCGGACGTGCACGCCCTGCTCGTCATGGGCGGCACGCTCAGCAACTACTGCGGGCTCGAAGCGTTCGATCGCTGGCTGCGCACGCTGCCGCGCATCCCCAAAGTCGTGGTTGGTCTGGAATCGCCCTCGGCGCCGAACGTGGCGGTCGACAACAAGAAGGGCATCGACCTCTTGATCGACCACCTGGTCGAAAAGCACGGGCGCCGGCACATTGCCTTTTTGAAAGGCCCCGAAGAAAGCTACGAGTCGGAGCTCCGCCTGTCGGCCTACCTGGCGGCCGTCGAGCGCCACGGCTTGGGCTTGGGCGACACCTACGCCGTGCCCGCCGGGCTTGCCCGGGAGCAGGGCATCGACGCGGTCACGCACTTACTCGAGGATCGCCGACTGACCGCCGCCACCCTCGATGCCATCGTGGCTGTGAACGACGAGGTCGCGCTCGGCGTGCTCGAGGAGCTGATGCGGCGGAAGATCTCGGTACCCGGTCAGATCAGCGTGGTCGGCTTCGACGACGCCCCGTCGGCACATGCCGCATCCCCGCCGCTCACCACCGTCTCGCAGCGCGTCTACGAGCAGGGCGGTCTGGCCATGTCTCATTTGATCGATGCCGTCATCAGCGAGCGCCAGCTCGCCAACAAGACCGTGCGACCGGAGCTGGTTTTTCGCGAGTCGTGCGGCTGCCACGGCGTCATGCTCAGCGACACCAAGCTCGACGACATTCCGACCGGCGGCATGGAACGAGCCGAAAGCGTTCTGCGCGAGCGCATGGACGAGATCGTGGTGCGCTTGAATCAGACCGCGCACGGGCGCCTGCGCGGCGGCGCCGCCTGGGAGCAACGCCTGGTGGAATCCACCATCGATCACCTGAAGTCGGGCCGCTTGCGGCTGGTGCGCGAACTGGAGGAGCTCGCACGCCGCTCGGGCCAAACCGGAATCGAGGTCTGCCACGAGATCCTGACCGAGCTCAGGCGTCGAGCCGTGCGCTGCGCGGCCACGGACGTGGAGGGGCGCATGCGCCTGGAGGACTTGTTCCAGGAGTGCCGCCTGGCGCTGGCCAACGTGGCCTCGTTCATGGAGCGCGAGAACCAGATGCTGGAGGCGCTCCACCTGCGCACGGTGATGCGCGCGTGCTTGGATCGAGCGCACGGTGCCGGACTACCCGAGCTCGCCGTGACGCTCGAAGAGCAGCTTCCCTTGCTCGAAGTGAGGACGTTCGTCATCTCGCGTGGCAACGAAGACGTGCTCGACGTGGTGGCGCGCCGTGGTCGACGTGGCTCGCCGCCCGGCAGCCCCAGTGTCACCACGGCAGCACTCGGCATGGACGAGCGCCTGGCGGAAGAGGACGCCGTGGTGGTGCTGCCGCTCAGCGCCGACGGGCACCAGGTGGGCCTGGCCGCCATGGCCTATGGCCGCGCCGATCCCTACCTATACGAAAAAGTGCGCGATCTCCTGGGGATGGCGCTCGGCGTGGAGTGAGCCGGGTTGAGCCGGAGCAGGCAGGCGGGCGCGCGCGCTTGCGCACTCGGGCGCGCCTTTGCTTGAACCGGTGGCGTGAGTGAGAAAGACGCGCTGTTCACGGGTCCGGAGCGGCCCGGGCCCTTCGTCTGGGACCACGACGTGGCGCGGGTCTTCCCCGACATGCTCGAGCGCTCCATTCCCGGCTACCGCGCGCTGCTCGAGCAGATCGGCGCTCTCTCCGCTCGACTCGTGAGTTCCGAGAGCCGCGTCTACGACCTCGGCTGCTCGCTCGGAGCGGCAACCTTCGCAGTGCTCGGCGCGACGGCTGGACGTGAGCCGCGCACGATTGCCGTCGACTCCTCGCCGGCGATGATCGAGCGTTTCGGGCAGGCGCTCGGAGCCCTTTCTGCCCATGTGGAGCTCCGCCTGGAAGACGTAACGGACACCCCGATCGACTCCGCAACGCTCGTCATTCTCAACTTCACCCTGCAGTTCGTGCCCCGCGCCGAGCGCGCTCCGCTCTCGGCGCGCATCTTTTCCGGACTCTTGCCAGGCGGCGTGCTCGTCTTGTCCGAGAAGACGCGCGGCCTAGGCGCCGACGAGGAGCTCTTGGCTGGCTTGCACGACGAGTTCCGGCGTCATCGCGGCTACTCGGACGTGGAGCTCAACCGCAAGCGCAAGGCGCTCGAGCAGGTGCTCTTGCCCGACACGTCGGCCGAACATGTAGCGCGCCTGCAGCAGGCTGGGTTTCACGTCGTCGAATGGTTTCGCGCACTCGGCTTCGTTTCATGGCTGGCGATCAAGCCGCGCTGAGCCGTGTGCTCATCGGCCTCGGCCTCGATGAGGAGCCGTCCGAACTCCGCCAAGCCGCGCTGGCGGCGCTGGAGCGGCACGGCGATCTCGAGGCCACGCTGGAGCGCTTGGCTCCCCTGGGTTCCATGTCGTGCGACGCAGTCGAGCTCGATCGAGCCGCCCCGCGCTTCGATCTCGACCTCAGCGCTGCGGGCCCGAGGCTGCTCGAGGACGCGCTCGACGCGCTCCGTCCCTGGCGCAAAGGACCCTTCCTGCTGGCCCGGTCGGGTGAGGACGAGCTCCTGATCGACGCCGAATGGCGCTCGGACCTCAAATGGGAACGCGTCCAGGCGCTCGGCGCCTCGTTCCGCCAGAAACGCGTGCTCGATGTCGGCTGTGGCAACGGCTACTTCCTCTTGCGCCTGCTCGGTGCCGGGGCGCGCGAAGTCATCGGCGTCGAGCCGAGCCTGCGCTCGATCCTCCAGTTCCTGCTCTTGCGAACGTGGCTGCTCGGCGCGCCCCACTCGGGCAGCATCTGCTCGCTCGTTCCGCTGCGCCTCGAGCAGCTGCCACCCTCCTCCGAGCCCTACGACACCGTGCTGTCGATGGGCGTTCTCTACCACCAGCGCTCTCCGCTCGATCACCTGAGGCAGCTGCGACAGCGGCTCGTGCCGGGCGGCGAGCTGATCGTCGAAACCATCGTCGTCCCGGGACCGGAGCCCCTCTGCCTAGGCCCCAATGAGCGCTACGCTGGCATGCGCAACGTGCACCAGGTGCCCAGCAAGCAAGCTCTCTCTTCTTGGCTCGAGCAGGCCGGCTTCGCCATCGACCAGATGGGCAGAGCCAGCTTGACCACCAGCCAGGAACAGCGACGGACGACCTTCAGCCGAGGACCTTCGCTGGAAGACGTGCTCGAGCCAGCCGCCGGTGACACGGACGACGCCTTGCGCAAGACGCGGGAGGGGCACGTGCGTCCGAGCCGCCTGCTCGTCCGCGCGCACCGCGCCGAGGCAGATCCATGAAGGAGCTTCCCGTCGTCCACGTCGTCGCAGCGGCCATTGTCGACCACGGTCGCTGTCTGATCGGTCGACGTCCCAGGGGTGGGTCGGCGGGAGAGCTGTGGGAGTTCCCGGGCGGTAAGGTGGAGGCGGGCGAAACGCCGGAGGCAGCGCTCGAGCGGGAAATCCGAGAAGAGCTCTCCGTTCGGATCGAGGTGGGCCCGCGCTTGGGACGCTCGGAGCTCCGCGATGCTCGGCGGCATCTGATCCTGGATCTCTTCCTGGCGACTTGGAAGGAAGGCGACTACCAGGCGCGGGCCCACCTCGAGCTCTCGTGGGTCGATGCCGAGCTGCGCGACCCGGCGTCCTTTGCTCCCGCCGATCGGCCGCTCTTGCCGCTCATCGCATCGCACTTGGCCCGTGCTCGCTGAGGACGGGGCAAACAGGAGCGCTAGGGGGCAGGCAGGAGCGCTAGGCACAGGGTGACGCCGCGCAAGCGCAGCCAGCGCACCTCGACCACGGGCTCACTCGGCAGGGCGAGCACGGACAGGTCCAATCTGCCTCTGCTCGCCTGCGCCAGCCGCACCTCCTGGAAGCCGAGCACGCGGCCGCACAGCGCGTGCACGCACTTGTAGGCCGCCTCCTTGGCCGCGAATACCAAGAGGCCCGGTTCGTCGGCGATCGTCCGCGCCAGCTCGAGCTCGGCAGCCGTCGCGACCCGACGAGCCAAGTCCGGCGCGAGCTCATCCTGCATTTCGGCGTCCAGGCCCACGAGCAGGGGGGCGTGGGTGATCACGGCTGCGGCATAGGTACTCGCGCGCCCGGTGTGCGTGATCGAGCCGCGGAACCCCGCTGGGAATCGAGGCTCGCCGTGCGGCCCGCGCAGGAGCGCGCTCGGAGTGCCGCCAGCCTGCGTGAGCGCTCGCCGAGCGACGTGCCTTCCCGCTCGAAACTCGCGCTTGCGCTTCTCGACCGCGCGCGCAACCAGCGGCTCCTCTTCGGGGAAGAGCGGAGAGAGCTCGGCCCCGCCGCCTGCCTCGACCCAGACCTCGTCGAAGGTAAGCTCATCGGGCAGGATGGCCCGCACCTCTGGCAGGAGCGTCAAGGTCACACTGGGGACCCCAGGGTATCACTCGAGCTCGGCGATGTAGATCTCAAACTCTCCGGAGCGGTTGGAGGAGAAGTAGAGCCGCTGCCGGTCGAGGCTCAGCCAAGGATCGCGATCGTTGTCGCTACCGTTCAGGCCAGCCACGGGGACCGGCGTGCCGAAGGGACTGCCCAGATCGGGCCGAACCGCGACGTACACGTCCTCGGGCGCGGTGTCCGTGCGCGAATCGCGCGTGAAAAGGAGCATCAGGCCGTCCTCGGTCAAGAAGCCATCGACGACGTTCATGTCGGTTTCGGCAAGCTCGGCGGGCAGGACCGGGGGGCCGAAGGGAGCCGTCACGCTCGGGCGCGTCGCGAAATACGTCCAGTACGAGACATCGTCACCGCGGCGCGAGCCGAGTGGCATTACGGTGCCGGCCATCGCCGTCGGACGTGGGATGTCGTCCTCCCCGGAGCAGAGCTCGTCGACCCTGACGACGGCTCCCCAGGCTTCCGTGCGACTGCTGCGATTGACGACGAAGATGTCGGTTCCGCCTACGGAGCCCTCGCGCTCCGAGCCGAACCAAAGCGAGAGACCATCCAGCGAAAGCGCCGAGCTCGCGTCGAACCCGTCGTCGTTCACCGCGTCCACGGGAGCAGGCGCTCCGAACGGCTCACTCGTGCTCGAGCGCTCCGCGCACCAGACGTCGTTGTCCCCTGCCCCGCCTGGGCGGAGCGAGGTGAAGCAGATCATGAGCTCGTCCGACGTCAGCGTCGGATTGTCGTCTTTCTCGGGGTCGGAAAGCTCGCTCAAGAGCGTGATCGACGTCGCGGTCAGGATGGGAGGCAGGCCGCCCATGCCACCGAGCGCCGGACCCGCGCCAGTGCCCGTGCCCCCGCCGGCAGCTCCACCGCTGCCAGACGCGCCGCCGGCCGCCACGGAGTGGCCCAGGGTCACGACCTGGCCGAGCTCGCAGCCGACCACGACGAGTCCCACACCGAGCCCCAGGGCCCAGGGGGTACGAGTCACCGAGTCTGGCCGCTCCGCTGCACGCGCTGAGTGTGCGGGCTATCGGGATGCTCCGCCAGGAACTGCTCCTTCAGGCTCGATGCCTGCTGCTCCCGGCCCTTGGCCTCGAGCGCGTCGACTTCCAGCACCGTCGCCTCCTGCTCCAGCGCACCATGCGGGAAGCGTCGACGGTAGCTAGCGATGGTCGACAGCGCGCGCTCGGCGTCGCCGGCTGCTAGCGCTTGGCGCGCCGTCTCGAGTAGGCCAATCTCCTGGCCGAGCGTCGAGGAAGCCCCGGAGCGTGCGGCCCCTGCCGGCGCAGTCACCGCTCGCGCGGCGGCACCTCTGGGCTGCTCGGCAGCGGGCTGGACGACTCCGCTCTCGGACGGAACCTGCGCGGGCAGGGCGGCGGGCGCCCTTGCATCCGTGGACAGCGGCTGCCCCGGAGCAGCGAGGCTCGGCTTCGACTCCTGCGCAGCGCGGTCCATCACCATCCAACCGGAGGCCACGGCGCCCGTGAACAGGGCGCCGATCACACCCCACTTGACCAGCCAGGTGCTGGCCAAGCCAGCCACGGCTGGCGGCGCGATCGAGCCACCAGCACCGGAGAGCGCGGCGCCGCTCGCCTGCATGGCCCCCGAGGAAGCTTGCACCGAAGAGGCGAGCGCGCTCGAGGACGTCAATGCACCTTCGCCGGCGGCCTCGATGCTGGACAGGAATGCGACCGCAGCACCCGCCGATGCAGCACCCGCCAACATGCGGGCGGACACGTCGGGAGACGGCTCTTCCTGAGCCGCTGCCCGCAGAAGCAAGCGCTCGAACTCGGTGCCGTCGGCATCAATCAGTCTCATGGGATCTTTCATGGGCTCGTCCCTTTGCTCAAACCTGGTGCGCGTTCGACCCGTGCCGCACGCTTGCGAAAGCTCTCGCGCGCTCGGCGCAGTCTGGAGGCGACCGTGCCGAGCGGAATGCCGAGTAGGTCGGCGATCTCGGGCGACGACAGACCTTCGATCTCGTAGAGGGTGAAGACACTCACCAGATCGGGATCCATGCCTCCGAGGATCCGCTCCAGGACTTGCAGGGCCACTTGTCGCTGGTCCAGCCCGCGGGCCGAGGCACCGTCGTCGGAACCGGCGTCCACGTCTTCGGACAGCTCCATGCGCCGCTCCTTACGCAGCACCGTACGGCCGAAGAAGATCGCCGTGGAAAACAGGAAGGCGCGCTCGCTGCCAGGGAGGATGCGATCCAGGCGTTCGAGCGCAATCAAATACGCCTGCTGCGTGTAGTCCGCAGCCGCCTCGGGTGAAAATCCCATGCGGCGTAGGGTGCGCCAGATGATCTGGTGGTGGGCCCGGTACAGGCTTTCCAGCTGCTGCCGGTCGACGGCAGTCACCTGCCGGATGGGCTCTTGTGTCAGCGCTGGGGCGGCGGCCATGTCCATCGTTTGATGCCCGAGCGCTCCCATTCGATCACCACAATCTAGCGCCAATCGAGAGCGCGATCCCCCCGGTGACGGCGGAGGTCCTATGGAACACCGTGGAATCGAACTGGTAGCTGTCCCGGATCCAGGGGACTCCGATGTAACCGCTCAATATGACGGCACTTTGTCGACCGAGCGCCAGCTCCAGCTGCCCCCCCAGGTTGGCGTCGAAATAGGGGCGTGTCGCCTGACCAGGGCTCACGGTGTCACTGCCTTGGGACTGCACCCAGCCCCCCGCGAGACCCAGACAGGGGCGTCCCGAGAAGATGCCGGCCCGAAAGGAGGACGGGCAGAGCTCCAGGTTCATGCGCCCCTGATGGAACGAGGCCACTCCGGCCGGCTCCTGGTGACCATCCAAGATCAGGTACTGGGCACGCATGACCAGGGCCGGCGACCACGCACCTGGCACCACCGACGCCCAGCGCAGCGACAGGTCGGGTCCCACCATCACGGACGGCGCCACACCGAAGGCGAGCGCAGCGCCCACCCCGAGCAGTCCCCGGCTACCGGTTCCCCCAGCTCGCGCTTGCCGGCGTGCCCTCTTGGCGTCGCGCCTGGCCTCCTCCGCTTGCAGGAGCAGGGCGTCGTCGCTCTCGTCCTGCTCTTCGGTTCGGTCGACGGGCTCCGGAGGGGGACCGGCCGATTGCACGATCACGGGCTTCGGCGCGCCAGGGTCGAGCGCGACACTGGCCACGAAGGCAATGGCTTCGGTGGCTTCGTCGCAGCTGCTGGCCAGGATGGAGCGCGACAGCGTGCCGCCTCTCTCCAGGTGAATGACGAGCTCGGCCGACACTCCCTGGTGACCGGGCGTCAAGATGACTTCGAGCCCGACCTCGTTCCCGGTCTCGACCAGACGCAAGCTGGGCAGGCGCGGAGCGGCACGCAGGATGAAGTCTCCGGCGCTCGAGCAGTCGGGCGGACCCGAGTAGCGCACGACGATCTCGGACTGCGCGGGCGTCCTCGCCTCGGAGGCCTCAGCGCCGTCCGACTGGGCGACGGATGGCCGGGAGAAAAGGAGCGAGCACAGCACAGCCCCGAACGGCACGACGGATCGGAGGTAGCGGCCTTTTGCGTGCACCCTCCCTAGCCCACCATGGCCCCGAGCGTCTGCGCAAGGCTCCCCGCCGCTGGCGGACTGCGCGCTCCTCTGCTGCGCAGGGCAGGACGTTACAGGGTCCCGTTCATTGGATCGTAGGCGTCGGCACCAGTGTTCTTTCGCTTCTTGGCGCTGGGACCGGACGGACGGGAAACGTTGCGCGCCGGAGCGGCTGGGGGATCGGGCTCACCCGCGAGCTTGGCGCGCATCTTCTCGGCGATGTCGGTAGATTTCGCGTCGGCGGGGCCAGCCTTGGCGGGGGACGTGGCTGCGCGCGAGGGGTCGGCAGCGCTCGCCGACGGCAACTTGGATGTCGCCAAGGGTGCAGCGGCACTGGTCGGCGGTGCGATCGGCTCGGTGGGCGTGAGCGACGCCAAGCCATGACGAGTCGACAGGTCGGAGAGCCAAGCGCTCAGACCCTGCGGCGTATCGAGGCCGGTGCCTCCCATGCTCGCCTCGACCTTGTGCCAGCTCTGGCTCTGCCCGGCTCCTTCGGCAATCTGCATCATGACGCCGTTCCGCTGCACGACGAACAGGCCGACGAGGAAGCAGGCCGCGAGCAAGCCTCGACCGAACCAGGGCGAGGCCTTGGCTGGCGGCGGCGGAGCGGACAGCGTGAGCGCCGCGGCCGCCTGGAACGAACTCGGCCCGAGCGAGTAGGGTTGGGAGGAAAGCGGCGCGGACGACAGTGGCGCGGGGCGCGACGACGGGGAAGACAGCGGAGCGGGACGCGACGAGGGCGCAGGCAGAGGCGTGGGCGCAGGCAGCACCGATGCAGGGGGCCGCGCGCTCGGTGGTGCCGGACGCATGCTGCCCGGTGCGGACCCAGGTGCGGACGCACCGAAGCCCTGCGCGGCAGGCGCCGAATAACCCAGCGGAGCTGGGGCGGAGAACATCGGCTGCGTGGGGGCGCGCATCGGCGGCGCCGACGCGGGCGCAGGAGCGGATGGCGCCCTCGGCGCGCCCGACGGGGCGTGAGCAGCGGTCTGCCTCGGTCCAAGAGACGGGTGAATGCTGACCGGTGGCGCGTCGGCCTCGCCGATCAAGACGGCAAGTGGCACCCACTCGGCAAACCCGGGCTGCCACACCAGCGTGGCGTCGTCGATCACCTCGAGGTCGTAGAACTTGTCCAGCTGGTCCAGGGACAGCAGCCGAACGTCGTTTTCTCCGAACGAGACGTAGTAGGAGTCCGGCTCGACCTCGCGCTGCTGGGGCGCCGGGGGATCCTGCTTTTCCAGCTCAGCAAGAACGGCGTCCAGCCGCAGCCATGCACCGAGCCCCTGCTGCCAAATCAGGGTGGACTCCTGAATGGTATCGTCCTGATAGAGGGTATCGAGGACCTCCAGCGAAACGGGGGTGACCTGGCCCCCGAGAAGTACGTGGAACGGCTCGTTGGGGTCGACGGTGATCGCCATGGCGGGTGCGCTTCAGGGTGCAGGGCAGGGGCCAGCTCGGCAAGCAAAAGCTCGGGCCTGGTCGGAGCCCGTCGGCACCCCGGCATAGTCAGATGGGAATGTTTCACGAATGACGGAATACGGCGCCGGGGATTTCCACTGCAAATTCATTCGCGCGTTGCTCTAGTCGCCCCGTTCGCGAGAGAGTGCCGGCTCGTGAAGGATCTCGCGGACCTCGACCTGGACGAACGCGCGCTCATCAAGAAGTCACGGCCGTGGGGCTGGTTCGCAGCCGGCCTAGTGACCATCGGCCTTCTCGGCTTCGGACTCGGCTACGCCCTGCCGCTCAGCCGCGCGCACACTTTGCTCGCCGCCGAGCACGAGGCGCTGGCTCAGAAGGCCCGGGAGCTCGATCACGCGCTCAGCAAAGCCACCGGGACTCTGAGCAAGACGGAAAGCGAGCGCAGCGGCCTGCAGGCCAAGGTCAGCAAGGTGGCCGAGGCTCGGCAAGCGCTGAAATCCTCCATCGAAGTGGCTGCCGCCACCATCGAGCGCCAGGTGGGCTCGCTGGTGAAGGCCAAGGTGGTGCAGGTCACGCCGGGCGACGATCGCCTGGACGTCTTCATCCAGCAGAAGAAGCTCTTCCTGCCGAGCTCCGCCAACCTGAACCCTGGTCTCACGGCGAGCCTCTGCAAGATGCTCGCCCCGCTCGAGCAGGACAAGACGCTGAAGCTCGAGATCGCCGTCCCCATCGACAGCGAAGAAAAGGAACCCTGGAAGATGGCGAGCGAGCGAGCCGCCGCCATCGCTCAGAGCCTCAGCGACAAGTGCAGCACGCCTGCCGACCGCATGCGCGCGAGCGTCCTGTCCGACTCGAGCGCCCAAGGCCGGGTGACCCTACGCTTCGCCCCCTCGGCAGCCCCCGCCCTAGAGCGCTGAGGCCGAGCCGCGACCCCCCGCCAGGCGGCCTTCCCGCTCGAAAGTGGCGGGCAAGGGGCCGCGCGGACCCACGGGTTTGACGACGCCGCGCCGAACCGCAAAAAAGCGCAACGCGGCCGGGGGACCTGGCCCGGAGAAGCCCGAAAACCTCGGGTGACGAGAGGAACCATCCATGAAAACGACTGCCAGTGCACTCGGCGCCGTTGCTCTCATTCTGAGCGCCGGACCCGTGGTGGCCCAGACATCGCTCGTCGCGGAGAAGAACGCGACCACCGGCTCGACGAGCGTCGCCCAAGAAGGCTTCCAGAAAGCGCAGGCACCTGCCGACGCGGGAGCAGTGAACGAAACTGATGCAAAGATGTCAGCGGGCGCGTTCCTCAGCACGGGGAACGCCAAGGCGCTGGCCATCACGGCCGCGGGTGCAATGCGCCTGCGCCGCGGATTCGATCAGTTCACCTTGGACCTCGCCGTGAACTACGGCGAAGCGAGTGTCACCCCGGGAACACCCCAAGAGACCACGGTCGAAAACTACCAGGCGCGCGCCCGCTACGATCGCTTTCTGACGCCGAAGTGGGCGCTCTTCGCGCAGGAGTCCTTCCGCCGCGATCGTTTCCAAGGCTTGGACGTGCGGCTCAACTTCGATCCGGGCGTCGCTTACTACCTCTTGATCGAGGAAAAGCAGCACATGACCTTCGAAGCTGGCTACGACCTTCAGTACGACGTACGCACGACCGAAGCCATCGCGGATGCCGAGGCCGCTGGCACGCCGGTCGACGCAACCGAAGTTCGCCACGCGCTGCGCCTCTTCGCTGGTTACGACAACAGCCTGAACGAGCACGTACGCTTCGATACCGGGCTCGAGTACCTGCAAGCATTCGCCTTGGCGGAGAACTTCCGCCTCAACTGGGTGAACTCGCTCACCGCGAGCCTGACCAAGTCCTTCGCCGTCGCTGCTGGGTTCACGCTCCGCTACGACAACAACCCGCTCCCGGGTATCGAACAGCTCGACACCATCACCACGCTGAGCCTCGTCTACTCGATCGAGTGAGCGAGCCCCTGGAGACACGACCATGAAGAAGACTTCTCTCCTTTCCCCGACGCTCGGCGCTCTGGTTTGCCTGACCCAGGCCGCGCTCGCTCAGGCGCCTGCCCAGCCGGCCCCCGCGGCCGCCAAGCCTGCGGAAGCAGCCCCCGCCCCCACGGCCCAGCCGGCCACGACCAGCGCCGCCGTGACCGCCACTGACGCCGAAGCGACCACGACCTCGGCCGAAGCAGCCCCCGAGCCCACCGCCGGCGCGACCGAAACAGGCGAGCCCGAGGACATGCCGCCCCCGCCACTGACGGACGAGCCCGCGGAGGCGACGCCGCTCGAGGCGAAGGCCGAAGCAGCGCCCCCGGCCGCCGCCACGGTGCCCAAACTGCCATACATGAAGCGCTACCTCCCCGAGGGCAACATGTGGGAGCTCGGTCTGTTCGGCGGCGTGATGTTCCCGTCGAGCCAGCACCAGCTGTTCGACGCCACGCTCGGCACCGGGGTGCAGCGGCCGTTCAACACCGCCGGTGAGCTCGGCGTGCGCGTCGCGTACTTCCCGATGGCCTTCATCGGCGTCGAAATGGAAGCCGCGGCGATGCCAACCTCGGTCGACGTCGGCACCGATCCGGTGTCGAGCTCCGGCGGCCTGTGGTCCATCCGCGGTCAGATCGTGGGCCAGTATCCAGGCCTCAGCGTGACGCCGTTCGCCGTCGTCGGCTTCGGCGCCCTCGGCGCTTCTTCGGACGCCATGGGCAACGACGTGGACGACGCGTGGCACTTCGGCGTCGGCGTGAAGGTGCCCATCGACGAGCATCTGACCGCCCGCCTCGATCTGCGCGACACCGTGCATCGCCAGGTGAACGCTTCGAGCGGCACCGGCACGCACTCGCCAGAAATCCTGATCGGCCTCACCTTCGTGCCCAAGCGAAAGAAGCCCGACTTCGACGCCGACGGCTACGTCGACTACTCGGACGAATGCCCGGCCGTGGCAGGCAGCGGCGACGATTGCCCGCCCCCCGATGGCGACGGCGACACCGTCGCCGACGAGAAGGACGAGTGCGCCGATGTGGCGGGCATTGCGCCCACCGGCTGTCCCGACCAGGACGGCGATGGCGTCCTCGACAAGGTCGATCCCTGCCCGAAGGACAAGGGTCCAGCGCCCAGCGGCTGCCCCGAAAAGGAATGCCCCGTCGCCGATACCGACGGAGACGGCATCACCGACGTCGCGGACCAGTGCCCCGCCGACCCCGCCGCCACCTTCAGTGGCTGCGCGGTCAAGGACGCCGACGGCGACACCATCCAAGACGACGTCGATCAGTGCCCCGCCGACCCCGAAACCAAGAACGGCGTCGCCGACGACGACGGCTGCCCGGAGGTGGAGGAGCCCCCGGCAGCTCCAGGCAAGCCCGGCGCCAAGCCAACCGCAGCCGCGCCTCCCGCCAAGCCAGCGACCGCCACCGCGACGGCCCCAACGACAGGCACGGCCAAACCGGCGGCCGCTGCGCCAGCCAAGCCGACGCCCTAGCACCGCCGAGACCGGCACATGGGTGCCGCCGGGACGGGCATATAAGTGCCGCCGGACGGACACATGAGTACAGCTACCGGGTCACTCACTTCCGGTCCTCCGGCGGGTGGGTGGCTCGGTCGTGTTTCGGCAAAGCGTCGTAAGCCGATAGCGACGCCAGCGGCTCACGATGATACCCTGACCGCCTCCGCGCTCCGTGCGTGGAGGAAGACACGTGTTTAGGGGACGTCACGATGATTGAACGACGCTGGTTGGTCGGCCTGGGCAGCGCTGCGCTCGCATGTGGGCTGTCGATTGGATGTGGAAAAGGCAATTCGGGGTTCACCATCTCGCGATTTCCGGTGGCAGACATGGGAGAGGAGATGGTGGCGCCGTACGAATACGACCCGGAGCGGTGGAATCGGTACTGGTCCGCCTACGCGTACACCGAGATGCTCGACATTCCGATGAAGCTCGACGTAGGCGACATGGACTACGTCCTCATCACCGCCAAAGCGACCATTCCCACCTTCGATGAACCGCTGGTGCGGGAGTTTCCGCTCTTCACGATGGAGAAGGGGGTCGTTCAGGCTCACAGTGGCGTCAACCTGCTCGAGCGCTTCCCATTGACCTCCGGCAGTCGCCGCGAGCTCACCATCACGCTCGAGGTAACTCATTACGACAAGGCGGAGCATCTCGAAACAGCCCGCACGGTGCTCCAGCAGACATCGGAGCTCGCCAAGCCGTTCGCCAACAACTACCCCGTCGCCTCACAAATCATCGGTGGAGCGAAATCGGTACTGGACGCCCTCATCCCCCCTGAGGAGCGGCAAATGAACAGCCACACGGATACGATCCCCTACAGCGAGCTTGGCCAAACGCGTTTCTACGTCCTCTTCCGCCTGGGACAGGATGGAGCGAAGCAGCACACTGGCAAGCAAGGCGCGAGCGGCGGCTGGCAACCGACACCCGCTGGCGAGCCAACCACCAGCGCTGGCAGGAACGCCGCGCGTACGGACACAGAGCGGAACGGTGGGGACCCAGATCACACCTTTCGGCTCGTCGATGAGGCCAAGCCATGCGACGACAAGCCGCAAGCGATGTGCAAGCTCCCTGCCAGCTGCACCGCCGAAGCGAGAACCCCGCCGGACCCCGGCTTGACGGTGGCTTCCGAGATTGTGGCCCACATGAACGCGGGCGGACGGCTGGACACCTATCGCGTGCGCAAGGACCTCAGGAGGCTCCTGACGAAGCAGTTGCAGGGCGGCGATCCTTCCTCCCTGCTCAAGACGCTCGACGGCCTTCCGCAGGACTATTCCCCCCCGCCCTCATATGCCCAGCCCAACCCCGATCCGCGGGCAGCCAAGAATGCGGCGGCGTACCAAACGCTGATGATCGCCGCAGAAACCGCGCTGGGCGCGCTGGAGCAGTTCTCCGAGAAGCGCTTCAACGCGTGCAAGACTCGATATCAGACCGATCGTTTCGATGCTGAACTGTATGTCGCGCTCCGTTTCCAGCCGTCCGTGGATGTCTATGAGCGATCCGCCCTGTTCCCAGGCGGCAGCTGCTCCGAGATCTCCACCTCCTCGCTGAAGGCGAGGAACGACTACGTGAGCATCAATGAATTTCTCTTGCATCCGGACGACGTCGCCTTGGCAAAGCATTCGTTCGATCTCTCCGCGTCGTATTTGGCTCTGCGAGAGACCAACAAGCAGAACGACCCCAGAAAGCTGCTGACGGAGCTTGCTCTGCAGGCAAAACAGAGCTGGACGAGTCCAGGCTTCGCCTCCGACGGTTTCGCGAAGGGGGCGGCGCACGTGACAGGATGCTTCTGCCAAGAGCTGATGAACAACAGCATCGCCGCCACTGCGTACCTCCTCTTCTCGCTGGATCATCCGAACCCGGCGTGCGAGCTCGAGCCCAGTTCGCCGTACTACTTCTACTCCTCCGACTGGGCTCACCGCTTTGATCGAAGGGTCTTCCTCGAGAAGCGGCTTGCGTCGCTGTTGCGAAGCACGTTTCAGTTGGAGGAGTTCACGCCGGACAAGCCGGCAGACTATTGGAAACCTGTCGGTGTTGCGGAGCTGGCACTTCTCCGATCCGACCTGGGTGAGGCCCTCCAGCAATCGTTGCAGCTGGCGGCCAACGCTCGCTCGTGTGCCGATGCCGAGAGCGTTACCGACCTCGTGAGCGTCTATTGCGAGAAATGCGAAGCCACCTTGGTCCAAAAATGTCAGGGGAACGACGATGCGGTGGCCAAGATGCGAACGAACTTCATGAATCGACGTAAGGATCTACGCGAGAACTTGGGAGCTCCGCGCCTGCGGGCGACGCAGCGCAACTTGGGCGGCTACTGACGTTCCCGCCGCGCGCACGCCGATGCGCTCCCCCTGCGCCGAGGCGCGGATTGATGAATCCGGCCGTGATCGAACTCCTCAAGGCCTTCCTCGAAGACCGTCTCGGCGAACGTCAGCGCGCCCAAGCACAGCAGGTCCTGGGCTGAGGGCTCCTGGAAACGAGGGCGCCAATCGCTCTCGAGCAACTCCTGGCGGAGCCCCGGCATGTCGCGTGTCCAGTCCGGCATGGGCTCCATCCCTGGCGGCGGCAAGACTACGTCCCCTCCTCGGGAGATCCTCAGGTTCAGGAGCTCCGCTTGCTGGTCGAGCATGTCCCGCAGGCGGAGGCCGGGCTGGCCGGACCCGAAGTCGAGCATCTCGGGCCAGGGACAGCCATCCGCGTAGCACCCCCGGTCGATGAAGCCCTTCGAGCACAGCTTCATTGCGGTGCCGAAAGCCTGATCGGCTACTGGCGTTGAAGTCGCCTGTCAGCATCGAAAACCTTGACGGTTACCCCTGCTGCAGGCTCGCAGTCGTCGTCCAGGACCTTGCCGGTGATGTCGATGGTGCTGGCAGCCCCTGGGCGTCGGGCCGATACCGATGGCATCACCGACGTCGCGGATCAGTGCCCCGCAGAACCCGCCGCCACCTTCAGTGGCTGCGCGGTCAAGGACGCCGACGGCGACACCATCCAAGTGGAGACGGAGAGCAAGCCTAGTTCAGCGTGGGCGTCGTCCAGCTGCGCCAGGCGGCGAGGTCCGCTTGGGCCGATGAGCGCGGATTGATCGTGCCGGCCGTGGTGCCGGTCTTGTGCAGGTGCATGTCGATTGCCGCTTTGAGGGGCGCCTCGAACTCCTGGCGCCAGCCGCAGTGAGCGCCATCGGCGACGTTGGAAATGTAGCCCATGTTCCCGGGCACGCCGAGCGCTTGGTAGATCTCGGCCCCAGCCTGTGCGGCAACGTGGGCCGCCTTGGGTCCCAGGTTGGCGATGTGCGGGTTGTCCAAGATGAGCAGCCCGCGCGGCGCGTACATGCCGATGGTCGCATGCGTATCGAAGGGCAGCGTGTCGATGCTCGACACGAAGGGCCCGAAGACGTCGCCGAACCACGGCTGCTCACCGTAGCCACTCGACAGGCTCTGCGATGCTTCCAGGTCGCCAATGCCACGAAAAATAGGCACGCCGGCCGTCCCCGACTCGAACGGGATGCCGAGCGCGATGCGCTGGTCGAAAGCGCCCGCCACGAACGAGCCCTTGCCGAAGCGAGAGCAACCGGTCACGGCGATGCCGTCCAGCTTGAAGATCTCGCTGCCCTCCGCCTCGAGCACGTCGATGATGCGGCTCACGCCCCAAGCCCAGGCAACGAGCAAGCCCGTTGCGCCGTGAGTATCACCATGAATGGTGTAGAAGTCGCCCGACTTGTTTTGGCGACCCGTGCCCTCGGCGCCTGCTTGATACGGGTCGAAGTTGATGATGGCGACGCCTTGGCTCTTGACGAAAGCCTCGTTGAGACTGATCGAGCCGAAAGCCGGGTAGCCGATGATCACGGGGTACGGCGCCGAGCCAGTCGTCGGCAGCTCCACCGTCGCGCTGAGGCTCGCCGTGTTGCCACCGTGCGCGACTTCGACGGTGATGGACTCCGTGCTGACCGTCCCCGTCACCATGTCCGGCTTGGGCGGCTTTTCGCCGTAGACGGTCGCTTCCATCACCTTGCGCAAGTACCGGCGGTGACAGCGCCACTCGGCCTTGGTGGTGATGGCTGTGCCATCCGCTTTCTTGAACGGATCGGGCAGCTGCCCGCTCGCCGCGATCGAGGTCGGGATGGTGCCGAGGTCGCAGTCCTCACCGTCGTCCTCCAGGAATGCGCTCGGCCCCGAGCCGCCCGTGCCCGGTCCGCCGCCGCTGGCAGTGCTGCCGCCGCTGGAGGTGCCACCAGTCGCTGCGCCCCCGCTGGCAGTGCCACCACTCCCTGGCAGGCCACCGCCACTCCCGGGTGACGCACCGCCGCTGCCAACGATGCTGCCGCCCGATCCCGACGCTCCACCCGCTGCGGAGACACCACCGCTCCCGAGCGCTGAACCGCCCGTTCCGCCAAGGTTCGAGCTTTCGGGGCCGCAGGCGACCGTCGATGGAGTCGCAAGCGACAAAAAGAATATTAGCGCCCGTGGCGCAGGCGAACTCGTAAAGTGCCTCATGGTTCCCGCAACACGACCATCTAGTCGTGGGGGGACAATTGGGTCAGGGGAGCGTAACTGCCCCCGCATGGTGCAAAGATTCAATAGGCTTGAACTCGTCGATTTGCGACGCCGCTCCCGCCCTCCCTCCGCTCAGCGTTCGATCACGAACGTCTCGAGTGCCGGGCGGCCGCGCAGAGGGGTGGAGCCGCGGCTCTTCGTGCGGAAGACGCCCCGCAGGAGGTGCTCGGTCGCCGCCGACACGACGACTTGGTTGATTTCGCCGCTCGACTGAATGCGATGGGCGGCATTCACCGTGTCGCCCCACACGTCGAACGCCAATTTCCGCGTTCCGATCACGCCTGCGATCAGCGGCCCGGAGTGAATGCCGATGCGCAGCCGCATCGGCTCAGGCAGCGAGCCGTTCAGGAGCTCGAGCTCGTCCAGCATCTCGAGCGCAACGCGCGTGACGACGATGGCATGATCCTCGTCCGCCGTGACCACGCCGTGGGCGATCATGTATTCGTCGCCGATCGTCTTGACCTTCTCGGCGGGACTTCGCTCGAGCAGCGCATCGAAGGCGGAGAAGATGGTGTTGAGGGTCAGGAGCACCTCACGCGGATCGCTGCGGGAGGCAAACGAGGTGAAGCCCACCAGGTCCGCGAAGAGGACCGTGGCCGAAGGCACGCTCTGCACGACCTCGCGCTCACCGCGCTTCAGGCGCTCGGCGATGGTTCGCGGCAAGATGTTGAAGAGGACCTCCTCGGTGCGCCGCTGCTCGCGGCGCAGCTCCGCCAGGTGGCGTTCTTCGGCATCGCGCAGGCGTTTCTGAGAGAGCGCCGCCTCCAGCCGGGCCTGGAGCAGGACCGGGTTGAACGGCTTTTCGATGTAGTCGAGCGCTCCCATCTCGATGCAGCGCGCCACCGCGCCGGTATCTTCGACTGCGGAGACGACGATCACCGGTAGGTGCTTCAGGCGAGGATCCTGCTGCATCACCGACAGGACCTCGAAGCCGCTCAAGTTCGGCATCAGCAGGTCCAAGAACACCACGTCGAAGGGCTCCTTTCCGAGGAGCTCGAGCGCCGCCGCACCATCGGCTGCCGTGACCACGTCGTGACCGGCGCCCGTGATGTGCGTTTCGAGCAGTGTGCGATTGATGCGCGCGTCGTCGACGACCAGGACGCGCCCCCGGGTCACCGTCATGCCGCGCCTCCGCGATCGTCTCGTTTTTGGCCGTCCCGCTTTTGGCGCTCGTCCTTGTACTCCTTCAAGGCGTCCACCGTTTTCTCATACAGGGGCTCGAGCTGCTCGGAAAAAGGCCCCACTTCAGGGCAAATGTAGCCCTTCGCCCGCACTTCCAGGGTGCCAGCGATACTTCCCAGCGGCAGGGCGCCGAAGGTCAAGCTGAGCGACTTGAGCGAATGCGCGGCGAGCAAGATGCGCTCGTGCGCCTGGCTAGCGCCCGCGTCCCTGAGCTCCGCGAGCAACGCCCCTGCGTCTTCGATGAAGTTGTCGATCAGTCCGGGCAAGAGGGACGGCCCGCGCGCTCCCAGGCCACGCTCGAGCTCGTCGAGCACCTGTCCATCGACGATGGGGCCGTCGACCGCACCACCTGCCACGAGCGCGTCTCCCGCAAGGGCGGCGTCGCCCGAAAGCAGGTCGAGCGTCGGTAAGGCTGGAGCCTCGACCGGGACGCGAGCCGATCGCTCGAGGGCGCCGGCAAGACCGCCCACCGTGACCGGCTTCATCAGGAACTCATCCATGCCCGCCTCGAGACAAGCCGTGCGGTCCTGATCGAAGGCGCTGGCGGTGAGAGCAACGATGCGCGGCTGATGGAAATCGCCCTGCCGGATGCGGCGTGTTGCCTCCAGACCGTCCATGTACGGCATGTTCACGTCCATCAGGATCACGTCGTAGGGCACCTGTTTGAGCGCGGTCAGCACGTCGAATCCGTTGGCAACGACGTCTGCCTCGTACCCCCAGTGCTGGAGAAACGCGGTGGTGAGCTTCTGGTTCACGGAGTTGTCCTCCGCCAAGAGAATGCGCAGTGGGACGCGCTGCCCGAGCGTGCGATCGAACTGGCCTTCCGAAGCAGGTGGAATGGAGACCATGGTTCGCTCGCCATCGTCTGCCGTCCTGAGCGGGACCACGACGTGGAACGTGCTGCCCCGCCCTACCTCGCTCTCGAGCCAAATGCGTCCCCCCATCAGCTCGACGATGCGCTTGCAGATGGTCAGGCCGAGCCCCGTTCCGCCCTGGACGGGACCTCGCTGACCAGCGCCACGCAGGGTGCCGCCGCGATGGTCGCCCACCTGGGTGAAGGCCTGGAAGAGTCGAGCCTGGTCGGCGGGTGAGATGCCGACGCCGCTATCCGTCACCGCCACGTGAATGCCACTTTCGCCGAGCTCTGCCGCCGCGCCGGCGCGGCCGACGCGCACCCGCACGCCCCCCCGGCCCGTGAACTTCACCGCATTGGAGAGCAGGTTCACCAGCACCTGCTTCAGGCGCCCACCGTCCCCCACCACGACTTCGGGCAGAGCCTCGTCGTGCGCCAGCTCCAAAGACAGCCCCTTGCTCCGTGCCAGCTCGGACACCAGCTCGAGCGCCGAGCGCACCTGGGACTCCAGGCGAAACGGCGCCACGACGAGCTCCATCTTCCCGGCCTCGATCTTGGAGAAATCCAAGAGGTCGTTGATGAGCGTGAGCAAGATCTCGCCGCTCTGGCGGATGGTTCGCGCGTAAGTGCGCTGCTCCTCGGAGAGTGGGGTTTCCGACAGGAGCGTGGTCATGCCGATGACTGCGTTCATCGGCGTCCTGATCTCGTGGCTCATCGTGGCCAAGAACGTCGACTTGGCCTGATTGGCCGCTTCGGCTGCTGCCGAGGCCTCCGCCAGCTGCCTGGTGCGCTCGGCGACCCTAGTTTCCAGCTGCTTGCGCTCCTGCTCGAGCGCCGCATAGTGGTCGAGATTGCGCAGGCCGATCGTGGCCAGACTCAGCATGTTCCAAAGCACGATGTGAGAGACGTCCTCCTCGTGCCCGTGCTGGCGAACCCTCGTGCAGTAGGTCAGCTGCTCGGCGCCGTTGCCGGCGACGGCGAGCCCGCGCACCGTGCCGTCCTCGCCCGGCAACACCTGGGCGGCAAACTCGGCGAGCCCGAGCCGCCTCGCCAGAGCGAAGAGCTCTGGATCGTCGGACTGGGCCGTGAACAAGGCGGATCCCTGGGCCACGCGTAAGACCTCTGGCGCATCGACCCGCAGCCTCACCTGGCGCACCCGACTGACTTCCTCGTCGTCGTAGTACCCGTCCGCGTCGACCACGCGGAGCTCCCCGCCGCCCGCGTCCACGAAGACGACGGCGCGGCCGAAACTGAGCGCATAGAGGATGAAACGCACCATTTCGCGCGCCAGGTCCTGCTCGCGCAGCGCGCCGATGGCGTGCTTCCCCATCTCGTAGAGCTGGCGATAGAGCCGAAGCTGCTCGTCGAGCTGGCGATGCGCCGTCTTGAGATCGTAGCCCGTCTTGAGCAGGCGCTTCAGATCCGCCGACAGAGCCGCGTTGTGCTCCCGAAGTCGGGCGACCTCGGCGCTCAGCTCGTCGCCTTCGTCCGGAACCGTCATGATTCTGAGGGTGCCCGCCGGGTCCTTCAGTACAGCGCAGCCAGGACCATGGTCAGGTTGTGAAAGGCGTTCCGTCCTGACACCGGGCTGATTTCCCCGTAGCAGTAGAAGCCGACCCACGGAGCCTCGCCAAGACGACCCTGCATGCTGCGCAGGAGCTCGCCCTTCTCCTGCTCGCGCAGGAAGCTCTTGCCGCGCCCTGCGCAGTCGAAGTGAAAAATGAGCTCCGGCTTCTCGCCGTTCAGCTTGTCCAAGAGTTCTTGGCAGGAGCGCTGTGCGCCCACCTGCATCTTCTCGTAATCGCGCTGAGCGACCCACACGCTGGTGCCCGCCGTGACCTCGTCAGCGATCGTCACCGAGCCGACCTTCGGATCGAGCCCACCGACCAAGGTACGAATGATGTACCGATCGTAGGCCTGCTCGATGTCGGCGGGTGCCTTGAGCGCGAGGCTCAAGGTCATCACGACCTTCATCCAGTCGCCCATTTCGTCTTTCGACAGATAGTCGAGCACGACTTCTGCCGCTGGCCTGTGGTCGAGTTCGAAGATCACGTTGCCCTGGGCGCGCGTGACCTTGTGCTCGACGCCACCAGGGATGCAGCCGTGGTTGACCGTCCAGGCGGCGCGCGACGAACCGGACAGAAGCGCCCAAGCCACCCCGTCGCTGACGATGCGATCGTCGCAGTACTGGTAGGTGCGCTCGAACTTCAGGTTGTCGCTCGCCGTGCCTCCCAACAGCGGCAGGCCGCGCCCGGCCGGCAGAGCGCCCTCGAGCCCGGCCCGCATCTTGTCGAAGTTGACCGTCATGCCGTCGGGAAAGATGAAGAGGGCGATCGCGTCGTCGGGAAAATCCTTGGCCAAGGCCTGCCCGATGCTGCGTCCCACCGCCGCCGGATCTTCCTTCAAGCCCTGGGTGATGCCGTGCGTGATGCGCAGATCGCTCGACGCCAGCGCCAACACCGCCACCGAGAAGTTGCTCTCATCGGCCTCGTGGCCGGCGATCACGCCCTCGCCCGAGCAGCCGCACACGGGAGCCTTACAGAGGGCGCGCACCTCTTGCACGACCACCTCCTGCGGGTACCCCACCGACGCCCACAGGAAGACGAAGTCCGGCGCGCGGCCGCAACCGGCCATCGCCTGCTCGGCGGCTTCACGGGCAGCTTGTTTGGGGTTGCGGTGATGGCTGATGCCAACACCGGATGCGATTGCCATGACGACTCCTTCGTGGGCGGACGGGGGGAGACTAGGTCAAAATATACAGCGACTCGTCCGCCGGCCCTACCCCCGACGAACGACGCCCAGCGAAAGCGGCGCATTTCGTGCCCCGACCATGACCCGAATGTTTCAACCGCGTGCGCCGGGCACCCGCCGAGCGCCGCTCCGGACTACCAAATCGTACTTGTTCGACGTGCCTGCCCGAGAAAGGTGAGCCAACCGTCCCAAACCCATCGATACTCGATAGCCATGGACTTCGACGCGGGCACGCTGCTGGCAGGGATCGCCGCGTCCGGCGTGGGCTACGTGCTGTTCAGCTACGGCAGGCGCATGTCGCGACCGCCGCAGGTCATCGCCGGCCTCTGCATGCTCGTCTACCCCTACTTCGTGCCAAGCCCGCTCATCGTGGGCGTGGTTGGCGCCGGCCTCTTGCTGCTTCTCTGGGCAGTCATCAAGCTCGGCTACTGATACGCGCCCGGATGACGTGAGTCGGGGGGCCCCGGTAAGCTACAGCGCATGACCGACCTCGATTCGAAGGCACGTGTCGCTGCCGTCTACGACGAGATCGACAAGGAGCTTCGCGAGAGGAAGCTGCGAGCGATTTGGGCTTGCCTCGCCGCGCTAGTGCTTTCGATTGCTTGGGTCCTGTACTCCTGCGGGACTCTGCCCACCAAACCGGCCGTGCGGCGTCCGGGTACCGTCCTCCGAACCGTGCAGGTCGAAGACGACACGGGACATGACGTGCGCTTGGTCGTCGCCCTCGACCATGGACCTTCCGTCCTGGTGCCCATCTCCAATTTCGTACCGATTGGCGCGCGCGTGGTCATTGGCGAACGCAAGAACCTCTTCGGTTGGTCGAGGTACGCATTCATCGGACACGAATCGGCATCGAAGGGCCGATGAAGCCCCGCTGCCTCCCGATGGGTGCCGATCGAGCGCCTGACTTGCTGCCAACGATGCGCTGCAAGCTGGCGAAACGTCTGGGGTGTTAGGGGAGCCAACTACCGGATTTGAACCGGTGACCTGCGCGTTACGAATGCGCTGCTCTACCAGCTGAGCTAAGTTGGCGGGGCGAAACAGGGGCCCGCGGCGGGCCCGAGGGGCGGCGAACCTATCAGAAGCCCTCGCCGGTTCAACCCCGGGCCTGGCGGGCTGCAAAGGCGCGCTAGAGCAGCAGAAATGGCTGCAGTCGTCTCCACCTGGCGGACATGCTGCCGGAAACGCCGCCGGTGACCGTCAGAGGAACGTCCAGCGATCGAAGCAGGCAGCCTGACCCAGGCGGCGACCCGTGGTGTCCGTGACCTCCCACACGGTGACCCCTTCGATGCGGAAGCGTCGGTCCGTGAGCGTGCGGCGCACGCCGGAGTAGTCCTGGATGAAGCCGCGCAGCTCGACTTTGCGCAGCAGCTGCTCGCGCTCCTGTTGCGACAGCAGCTCGGCGCTATCGCGACTCTTCATGTTGGTGAAGGCGGTCCAGGTGGTGACCCAGAGCTCGAGCGCCGCACGGTTGCCGTAGACGAAGATCGGGTCGGCACCGAGGCCATGGGTGACCACGACCGTCGGTGACTGCCACAGCGCCATCGCGCGGTCGGTGAGCGGGCCGGGCAGGATGAGCTCGCGCCCGAGCAGGCGCGCGTACGACGACAGCAGGGCGTCCAGGTGGCCGAGCACGGCCGGCGTCATCCAAGGCGTGTCCGGCGGCAGGCTGCGCACCACGTGCCGCGGGAAGAACGAATCCGCCATAGCCACCAAAGACCTAGAGCCAGCGCCTCCGTACAGCCTAGCAGGCAGCCCTACCCAGCGCCCAGCAGGGTGCTAGAAGGCGCGCCATGACCGGAGTGAAGGGCTTCCGCTTTTCGGGCGTGAGCGCAGGCATCAAGAAGAAAGTCGGTGCACTGGACCTCGGACTCATCGTCGCCGACGAGCCGGTGCCGGTGGCCGCCGTGTTCACGCGCAACCTCGTGCGGGCGCATCCCGTTCACGTCTCCGAGCAGCGCATTCTCAAGAGCCGGACGGCTCAGGTCTGCCTGGTCAACTCCGGCAATGCCAACGCCTGCAGCGGCGCGCTCGGGCTCGAGGCCACGCTGAAGACGACGGCGGCCGTGGGACAAGCGCTCGGCGTGCCCGCGGACTACGTGCTGCCCTCTTCTACCGGCGTCATCGGGCAGGTGCTGCCGGAGGCCAAGGTGATCGCGGCCCTGCCTGCACTGGTGTCGGGACTGCACGAAGGCGCGGCGGCGACCTTCGCCGAGGCCATCATGACCACGGACCGTTTCGCCAAGATCGAGACGGCCACCATCCAAGGCGAAACCCGGCGCGGAGCGGCCAGCACGGCGCAGGTGCTGGCCATCGGCAAGGGCGCGGGCATGTTCCACCCGGACCTGGCGCTGCCCGGCGAGCTGCCGCAGCCCGACGGGAGCGGCTATGGCGGCTCGGAGGGCGACCTCGGCGCGCTGCACGCCACGATGCTCGTGTACATCCTGACCGACGCCAAGGCATCGCCCGAGGTCCTGGCGGCGGCGCTCGATCGAGCTGCCGATCGGACGTTTTCGGCGGCATCCGTCGATGGCGACACCAGCACCAACGATTCCGTCTACCTGATGGCGAGCGGCAAGAGCGGGCTCGAGGTGAGCGAGGACCAGCTGACCGACGCCCTGGTCGAGGTCTGTGGCCGCCTGGCCCGGTCCATGGTGAAGGACGGCGAGGGCGCGGAGCACCTGGTCGAAATCGTGGTGCGTGGCCTCGGCAGCGATGCCGAAGCGCGCGACGTTGCGCGCACGGTCGCCACCTCGCCCCTGGTCAAGACCGCGATGGCGGGCAAGGACGCCAACTGGGGTCGGCTCCTGGCCGCCGCCGGTCGGGCGGGCATTCCCTTCGACCCCGAGCGAGCCAGCGTCTCCATCGGTGGCCAGCGCATCTTGGACCGGGGTCGCCCCGGCAGCCCGGAGACCGACGCCGCGGCCAGCCAGGTCATGCGCGGCCCCGAGTACACGATCGAGCTGGTCCTGGGTGCAGGCCCAGGAGAATTCACCTACCTGACCTGCGACCTCGGCCACGCCTACGTCGACGTCAACGCCGGCTATCGGAGCTAGATCATTGGCTCCGGAGCAGCCCCGAAAATGCCCTTCCACCCTCCCAAAACCTCGCGTATGAGGCCCCCCGGTATGAAGAATTACGTCTTTTCCTCCGAATCGGTGACCGAAGGTCATCCCGACAAGATCTGCGACAACATCTCGGACGCCGTGCTCGACGCCTTCCTCGCCGGCGACAAGAAGAGTCGCGTGGCTTGTGAGACGGCGGTGAAGACGGGTTTCGTGCTCTTGGCAGGCGAGATCACCTCCAAGGCGACCGTCGACTACCCCAAGATCGTGCGCGAGACGATCAGGGACATCGGCTACACCTCGAGCGACATGGGCTTCGACGCCGCGACCTGCGGCATCATGAATGCCGTCGAGCAGCAGTCACCCGACATCTCGCAGGGCGTCACCGCTGGCGAAGGTCTGTTCAAGGAACAGGGCGCCGGCGATCAGGGCCTGATGTTCGGCTTCGCTTGCGATGAGACGCCGGAGCTCATGCCGGCTCCGATCATGTACGCACACAAGCTCACCGAGCAGCTGAGCCGGGTGCGCAAGCAGGGCAAGGCCAAGGAATTTCGGCCTGACGGCAAGAGCCAGGTGACCGTGGCCTACGTGGACGGCAAGCCCAGCCACATCACGCACGTGGTCGTCTCCACGCAGCATGCGGAGTCGATCGCTCACAAGAAGCTCACTGAAATGGTGATGGAGCTCGTGGTCAAGAAGGCGCTGCCGCCGAAGCTCCTGACCAAGGAAACGCAGTATTACATCAACCCCACCGGTCGCTTCGTGGTCGGTGGCCCCTGCGGCGATGCCGGTCTCACCGGTCGCAAGATCATCGTGGACACCTACGGCGGCATGGGTCGCCACGGCGGCGGTGCCTTCAGCGGCAAGGATCCTTCCAAGGTGGACCGCTCGGCCTGCTACTACGCACGCTTCGTGGCCAAGAACATCGTCGCATCGGGTGTGGCCAGTCGTTGCGAAGTGCAGGTGGCCTACGCCATCGGCGTAGCCAAGCCGATGGGCATCTTCGTCGATACCTTCGGCACCGGAAAGGTCGACGACGAGGCGCTGGCAGCCTACGTGGAGAAGAACTTCGACTTCCGCCCCGCGGCCTTGATCAAGGAGCTCGACCTCCTGCGCCCCATCTACCGCCCCACGGCTGCCTACGGGCACTTCGGCCGCAAGGAGTTCCCCTGGGAGGCGACGCAGCGCGCGGAGCAGGTTGCCGCCGACCTGCTCGGTCGTCCGGCTGCCAAGCGCGGTGCTCGGCGCGCCGCAGGCTGATACCGGCGGACGGTGCTCGTCGCGCCGCTGGCTGATGCCTAGGGGCGCGTACGGAGTCAGGCCTTGCTGGCGCTGAGGGAGCTTGCCGGCGGACGCACGCAGTTGCGCCCGGCTTCCTTCGCCGCGTAGAGCAGCTTGTCGGCGCGCTCGAAAAGGTCCGCGGAGGTCGACTTGCCCTCGGCCATGGCGACGCCACAGCTCAAGGTGACGCCGAGCTTCTTGCCCTCGCACTCGACCAGGAGCCCCTCGACCTCGCTGCGCAAGAGATCGGCGTGCGCGCGTGCCTCGGCTAGGCCGCCCAAGAAGACGATGCCGAATTCCTCCCCGCCGACGCGCGCGCACAGGTGAGGCACTTTGGTGAGGCGATCGAGTTGAGCGCTGACGGCACGGAGGACGAGGTCGCCGGCAGTGTGGCCGTGCGAATCGTTGACGCGCTTGAAGTGGTCGAGATCGACCAAGATCAGGCAGACGGAGCTCTTGTCCACCCCTGCCTTGAGCAGCTCACCGAGCTCTTGGTCGAAGGTCGCGCGATTCAAAGTCCCCGTGAGCGCATCCCTGCGGAGAAGTCGTCGATACTCCTCGTGGTACGCGGTCTCGATGTTGTCACCAGCGAGGAATTTGAGCAGGTTGTGCCCGATCTGGATCTCGTCGCCATCGCTCAGCTCGCGCTGCGAGACGCGCACGTAGTTGACGAAGCAACCGTTCGTCGAACCGGCATCTTCGAGCACGTAGCCTCCGTCACGCCGCGCGATGCGCGCGTGAAGCCGACTCACGGCGTCGCCGTCCAGCTGGAGCCCGGCGCCACTCGAGCGGCCGATCACGAAGACGTCACTGTCGAGGAGCGCTCGCTGCCCGAGGCGGCTGCCGCTGAGCACGATGAGCATGGCTTGCCCAGTCGCCTGAGCTTTGCGGAGCATCCCCTCTCGGTCTGCCGAGACGGTGACCTCCCCCGTGCTGTCCCACCAGTCGTCGCGCGCCATCCCCCAAAACCAGCAGGCTCCTATCGCCGACCGACGACGACGACCATCCCCTTTTTTCGCCAGCTAGCTGGGTTACAGGGCCGAGCCGGCTCTCCCCACCGACTTGCCTACCTCGGATCCCCTGAACCTACCTTGGTCCACACTCGGCTCCCGCTGCTGGACCGACCCGCCGGACCGACCTGGCGGATCGGCCACGGGGATGCCCCGATCGCCACCGGCGGTGCCCGAGGCTGGCTGGCCGGAGTGGCCCGGCCAACCTGGGCAGACGCACGCGATCAGATGGCTTCGTCGCCGCGCTCGCCAGTACGAATGCGCACAGCCTCTTCCAAGCTGGTCACGAAGATCTTTCCGTCACCGATTCGCCCGGTTTTCGCTGTCTTCTCGATCGCGTCGATGACCGAGTGCACCAGATCGTCGGCAACGACGATCTCGAGCTTCACTTTCGGCACGAAGTCCACGACGTACGCGGAACCTCGGTAGACCTCCTTCTTGCCGCCGGTTCTGCCGAAGCCCTTCACCTCGGTGACGGTCATGCCCTGGACGCCGACCTCCGAGAGGGCGTCTTTGACCTCGTCGAGCTTGAAAGGTTTGATGATCGCTTCGACCTTCTTCATGGGGTTCTCCAAAAAACGATGAACGGCTCCCTCTTCTCTGCGGGGGAGGGCTACTTGGGTAGTTGGCACCGAAGATAGGGTGCTGCCGTCGGCAACGCCCCTTCAGCGTCTGGTCAGGAACTACCGGCGCACCTGTTTCGCGATTGTTTCCTACTGACTTCGCGGCTCAAAGAAGGCATCTCGCCGATCGCAGACCGGCACTCGAGCCCAGGTTGGGCGGGCGCCTGCGGCCCTTGGCAGCCCCTCCGGCGCAGGCCTGGCAAATGGTGCCCGTGGTTTTGGGGGGAAATCCGAGCGCCGGGGGATGCCCGCTTGGCGGACGAATTTCGGGCGTCTAGGGTTGCTGTCGCCTCGCCGCGCTCCGCCCGCGCACAGGGGTGTGTCGCCCGTTCCATGCCCGATCCTTCCGCTTCCCAGGTCCCCGTCGGAACCGTGCTCGAGGGGAAGTTCCGAGTGACCCAGGAGATCGGCCGTGGCGGAATGGCCGCGGTCTACGAAGCGGAAAATATCGACATCGGCAAGCGTGTCGCAGTGAAGATCTTGTCGGCGGATCTGATCACATCGCGCATCGTGCGTGAGCGCTTCATGCGCGAGGCGCGTGCAGCAGCCGCCATTCACAGCCCCTACATCTGCGAGGTGTACGACTCGGGCATGTACCACGATCGGCCTTTCCTGGTGATGGAGCTGCTCCAGGGGGAAAGCCTCTACGACCGCATGACGCGAGTGCGTCAGTTGCGCGCTTCCACGACGCTCAAGATCATGCGTCACGTGGTGCGCGGGCTGGCCAAAGCGCACGAGGTCAACGTCGTACACCGCGACCTCAAGCCCGAGAACATCTTCCTCACCCGTGACGCCGAGGGCCTGCTCCTGGCGAAGATCGTGGATTTCGGGCTCGCCAAGTTCTACGAGAGCCGCGACGGTGAAGATCGAAACGTGCGCCTCACGCGAGAAGGCGCTCTTTTCGGCACGCCCGCGTACATGAGCCCGGAGCAAGCACGCGGTCAGGGTGAAGTGGACCACCGAGCGGACCTGTGGGCGCTCGGCTGCATCGTGTACGAGTGCCTCACGGGCCGCACCGTCTGGGACGTGCAGCAGGGCGTCGCCATGATCCTCGCGCAGATCGCCAAGGGCGTGGTGCCGGATCCTCGCCTCTATCGCCCTGATCTGCCCGAATCGTTCGTCGCTTGGTTCCACAAGGCGCTTCATCCCGATCTGTCGCAGCGCTTTCCGTCCGCGCGCGCGTTCCTGGAAGCGCTCGAATTGGCCTTGCCCGCTGCCGACGACGACGCGAGCCCTTCGGAGCGCGCTGCCTCGCTTGCCTCGATGGCAGACATTCCAGAGCCAGCCGTGGCAGCCAACGCCGTTCCGCCAGCCGTGGGCGAGCCGGATGGCAGTGCCGGCGCTGGGCGCGCGATCATTTGGTTCGTCGGTGCCGCCTGCGTCGCTTTCGCGGGCTACGTGGGGTGGCTGTACTTGGGTGGCGGCGATGGCACCAGCCTGGCGAGTCAGCCCAGCGAGCAGGAGCGGGCCGAATCCAGCGAGCGCACTGCCTCGCTCGAACCGGCAGAGCGAGGGCCAGCGGCCGATTTCATCGGTCGAGGGCAGAGCCTGCTCCGCGCCGGCAAAGACGCCGAGGCGATCGCAGCGTTCGAAGCTGCGCGCGGCGAGAATCCGAACGTCGCTGGCTCGCTCATCAATCACGCTCGCGTAGCCTTGGACGAGGGCGAGAGCGGCGGCCCCTGCATTCTGAGCGGCATTGGACGCCCGCGCCCCTTCGAGGTGACGGCGCCTGCCTCCCACGCCCGCATCACCCTGGGCAAGGGCGGCTTTTTGGCCGCGTGGACCGACGCACACCAAGACGAACGCCGCCGGAACGTGTACGCGACGTTGCTCGACGATGCCATGCGCCGGGTAGGGCCGGTGCGCAACGTGACGCCCGAAGCGGCACAGGCCATCGAGCCTT
>Ga0315912_10000399_pt1 | contig 85094 bp, 62 predicted proteins | sample VfabasoilMG_FD_204469 | JGI IMG/M metagenome (GOLD analysis project Ga0315912, IMG submission 204469) | Garden soil microbial communities collected in Santa Monica, California, United States - V. faba soil | ecosystem: Environmental > Terrestrial > Soil > Garden | place: USA: California... | reverse complement strand
AGGCCTACGATGGCGCCGGTCGATTCCGCACCCTAGACGCCACCCAGGGCCCGCCGGTGGCGCTCAACACGACGACCGAGCTCACCGACAGCGACGTGAATCGTCCACTGAGCAGTGCTCGCGACCTCAGCCAGGCGCTCAGCGAGAGTGCCCAGGTGAAAGCCTGCTTCGCGCGCCAGGCGTTCCGCTTCTACCTGGGCCAGCTCGAACCATCGCCGAGCGCGCTCGCCGTCCAGCGAGCCCAAGAGATGCTTCTGGCACAGGACACACTCCAGCAGCTCGTCACCGGCCTCTTGTCGACCTCCATGACTACGCTGCGCACGAGGGAGGCTGGCGACTGATGGCGAAGCGACTGATGGCGATGACCCGCTCCGAACGTAGTTTGACCCGCCGAGGCCTGCTCGAGGCAGGTCTCGGCGCCCTCCTGATCGCCCCGTTCATCCGCGAGCGGCGTGCCCTTGCGCAGAACCTCTTGCCCAAGCGCTTGGTCATGGTGTTCACGCCGGATTCCAATCCACCCGAGTGGTGGCCGACGGGCACCGGCACTGCGTTCACGTTGAACGAGCCGCTGCTCGACTTCGTCGGCATGGAGGATCAACTGCTCATCCCCCGCCGCCTCGATCACACCTGGACCTACGACAATCATCACATTGCCGGCATCGTCCAGCTCTTCACCGGCGCCAATTTCGACGGCGACCAGAACCGCTTCGCCAACGGGCCCTCGGTCGACCAGTACCTGTTGCAGAACACGGACCTGCGCGCGGACACGCCGCGTGCCTCGATTCACCTTGCCGTCGATGATGGGCGCACCGATCACCGGCACGTCATCTGTTACTCCGGCTCGGGGCAGCCCGTGGGCGCGGAGATCAACCCGTCGCGCGCGTTCGGCAACATCTTCGATGGCATCACGTTCGACGGGCAGCCGATGCCCGAGCCGGAGCCGACCGCGCCTTGGCCGGGCACGGCAGTGGAGCAGGCCATCCTCGACGCCAACGCGGATGACATTCGCTACTTGCAGCGCTACCTCGGTCAAGAGGAGAAGCAGCGGCTCGAGCTCCACCTGACCTCGCTGGCCGAGCTGCGGACCCGCATCGCCACGAGCGGCGGTGGCGGCCAAGTGATCACGGCCGCTTGCACCGAGCCGGATATTTCTGGCCACAGCTCCAGCCTGACCAACGCCACTTCGATGACGAGGTGGGCAGAGATCAACGCCGACATGATCGTCACCGCGTTTGCCTGCGACGTGACCCGCGTTGCCAGCTATCAGTTTAGCTTTTCCGGCGGCCATCACGAGGGCTTGCTCGGTTTCAGCAAGAGCTGGCACGACGAAGTCGCCCACATCAGTCAGACCTCCGACAGCGTGAGCCTGAGCGGTGAGGCGATGACGACGCGGGCAGCGTTCAACCGCTTCTCCCGATTCTGGCACAGCCATGTGGCGTATCTGGCCAAGCGCCTGGCCGCCATTCCAGAAGGCGATGGCACCATGCTGGACAACACACTGATTTATTGCGGCGTGGAGAGCGGCACCAATCACAGCCACAATCCGAACGACATGCAGTATCTGCTCATCGGCGGACGGAACCTCGGCTTCCAGTGTGGCCAGGTGCTCGACGTCGGCCACACCACTGCGCATCGCCTGCACGTCTCGGTGCTCAATGCCTTTGGCGCCGATGTCGATACCTTCGGCAGCGCCGACGACGGGGTCGGACCGCTCACGGGCATCGTCGGCTGAGGATCGAGCTCTAGCGGCCGAGGCTCGAGCTGCCGCCTGACGACCGAGCGGGCGCGCGGCTCACTATTTCACTCTATTTCACTCTGCGGAGTGAGGACGGTGGACAGCGGTAAATTTCTGCTTCGACAGTACCCCTTCGCACGGGGACTCGAGATCGTCTAGCTTCGCGGCCGATTCCTCTCCGCCAAAGGACGCTGTCTTGAAGTTTCCGCCCACTCGCCTTGCCCTCATCCTCCTGACCGTCTTCTTGGGCTACTTCGCCGGCTGTACCGGCACGCCCGCTGACGGCACCGACTTGATGTCGTTCCCGGACCCCACCGAGGAGTGCGTCGAGGACGTGGACTGCCCGGCCTCCGAGCCGATTTGCGACGAGCTGGCGGGCTGTGTGGAGTGTCAATACCACGATGAGTGCGGGGACGGCCGGCGCTGTTACGAGCGCACGTGTGTGACGGCGACGGTCTGCACGGAGTCGGTCCAGTGCACCGCGGAGCAGCCGGTGTGCGATCCCAGCAAGGGCTACTGCGTACAGTGCGCGACCTCGACCGACTGTGGCCCGGACGCCCGCTGCATCGGCGAAGCCTGCGAGCCGGCCACCGCCTGCATCAATTCGCGCGACTGCGCCGAAGGTGAAGTATGCGATCCCACGCTCGGTTTTTGTGTCGAATGCGCCAGCGACCTCGACTGCGTCCAATGTCCCGAGGGCGCGGAATGCAGTCCTGAGGTTTGCGTGGAAAACAGCTGCGAACCCATCTGCGTTTCCGACAAGGACTGCGTCGACGCCGATCTCCTCTGCGACATCAACGTGCTCCATTGTGTCGAGTGTCTGAGGAACGCCGACTGTCCCGATTCGTATCACTGCGCCGGGGGGAAGTGCGCAGCCGACCTGTGTCGGCCGAGCGAGGCGGCCTGCGTCGCAGGGGCAAACGTCGTTCTGTCCTGCAACGAAGAAGGCAACGGCCTCGATATCGAGCCGTGCGCTTCGGCGACGACCTGTGTCGATGGCGAGCTAGGGCCGGAGTGTCGACCCTGGACGTGTAGCCCGGGGCTCGTGACGTGCGACACCACGACCAGCCTGGTCGCGTGCAACGAGGATGGGCTCGGCATGAGCAACGTCGATTGCGCTGCCCAGGGTGGCGTGTGTGTCGCCGGCGCGTGCGAGCAGGTCGTCTGCACGGCGAACCAGTACACCTGCATGAACGGCGCTTCGATGCTGTGCAACTCCAACGGCACGGTGCTCAGCCTTGCGCAGGCGTGCGCCGATACCTCGTATTGCTCGTCGGCCACCGGATCTTGCCAGCTTGACGCGTGCGTGGCGGGCTCGTCGATCTGCACGGAAAACGTCGTCCAGACCTGCGCCATCGACGGCTCCGCCTACGAAGCGGGCGAGGATTGCTCCGCTGTCGGCGAGACCTGCTACAATGGCGAGTGCCGCCCGGAGCTCTGCACCAAGGCGCAGCACTGCTACGACGGGAACGTCTACCACTGCCAGGAGGACGGCACCGTCCGAACTCTCTACGACACCTGCACCGCCACGGAGGCCTGCGACGACTCCGGAGCGCTGGCCTACTGCGAGGTCGTCACCTGCGAGCCCGGAGAGCCCACCTGTCAGGGTGACCTCGCCGGCACCTGCAACGCAGCCGGTACGGGTATCACCTCGGTCGTGACGGACTGTGAAAGCACGAACCAGGCGTGCCACGACGGTTCCTGCATGGACATCGTCTGCGAGGGCATTCGGCATTGCGACGACGCGGGGGACGTTCGCGCCTGCGTGAATAGCGGGACGGCGGAGGGCAACCTGGTTCAAGATTGCCAGGAGGACGAATACTGCTGGTACGACGACTACTCGGATCTCGCCTATTGCTTCACCGACGCCTGCTCGGAGGGGGACACCGCCTGCCTGGACGGCGATCTCGCCCACTGCAACGCCGACGGCTCGGGGTACGAGGTGCAGGAGGGCTGCCCCGAGGGGGAGGCCTGCGTGGGAGACGGGACCTGCCTGCCGGAGATCTGCGAGCCCTACCTGTACCACTGCATGAACGGCAACGTGTTCCTCTGTGGAGCGGACGGCACGACCAACCAGCTGATCTCCACCTGCACCCCGGGCCAGTATTGTACGGGCTCGTACTGCGCGACGGACGTCTGCACGAGCGGAGTGCCCTATTGCAGTGGTGCGAACCTTTCCACCTGCGCCACTGACGGATCCGGGCCTGCCGACGCGGGCACGCCCTGTCCGGACGGGGATACCTGTGTGAGTGGGGCCTGTGTGGAAGTGGTCTGTGAGCCGAGCGGCCAGCGCTGTTTCGAAGGCAATGTGCAGACCTGCAACTCCACGGGCACTGGCTGGTCGAACAGCGGGCTCTGCGGGGCGACCTACTACTGCGACGACACGGAGCCTGCCGCGCCGGTTTGCCTTCCCGACGTTTGCCAGGCGGGCCAACCGGCGTGCGGCGGCGAGACCTTGGCCACCTGCGGCACCGACGGCGGCAGCTACGTGGACCAGACGACGGACTGCTCGCTCACCGACCAGATCTGCGACAAGACCGCCTGCGTCGACATCCAGGAGCTCCTTCTCGCGACCGGTGGAAGCTCGACCGCCACCACGACCGGCCGGACCTACCTCAATCGCTTCTTCGTGCATACGGAGCGCAGACTCGTAGAGATCGAACAACAGTTCACCGTGAGCGGCACCAGCCAGTTCACCTTCGTCGTCTATCGCTCGTCGACCGGGACTGGGTCCTTCACCCAAGTGTTCGAGAAGCTGGTCACGGGCTCTCCGTCGGCGGACTACGTGAGCTCGGGGGCAATCGACGTGACGCTCGAGCCGGGGTACTTCTACGCGATTGGCGTCTACACCTTCGGCAGCTACTCGTATTTCTGGCAGGCCCTGGCGGCCGACAGCTACGAAAGCTTCGCTCGTTTCGAGGGCGGGTATTCCACCACGAACCAGCCGGATCCCACGCTCGGTGTGGGTGACACCACGACCACCTATCGGCAGCGTTTGACGCTCTTGCCACCGCTCTGACGAGGTCACACGAGGGCGCGCGTGCGGCGCCGCCGACTCGGACGTTCCGTGTGCGGCGCCCGGCGTGCTACACGGGTTTCGCCATGCTCCAGCGTCGCCTTCTCTCCACGGTTCTCGTTCTTTCTGCTGTCATCCTATCCGCCTGCGCTTCCAAGCAAGGCGAGCCCGACGCGCCAGCCGAGGCGAGTCCGGAAGCGGAAGCGCCTGCCCCGGAAGGTGCCGTGGATGAGCAGCCCGCGGAGGTCGCAGAGCGCCCGAAGCTGACCGCCGAGGAGTGCAGCGCAAAGGGCGGCAGCGTCGTCGGCGACATCGGCGATGGGGCCATTCACCGGCCGGACTACCGCTGTGAGAGCGGCGCAGAGCCGATCGGCTCGATCCAGAGCGCGGGCGACGCCCCGGTCGCGGTTGAAGGCTCCGTCTGCTGTCCCAAGTGAGCGCTGCTGCCCCAGGCAAGCGCTGCTGCCCAAGCAGGCGCTGCTGCCCCAAGCAAGCCAGCGGCGGGGCCATCCTCGGATCTTTCCGCTCAGGGTGCTCTGGGATTCGCTGAAAACGCTTCCGAGTCGCCGCGTCGCGTGCACGCGCCCGGCTCGGGATCGATAACTGGACGGCGGGAGCGCGGCGTTCTGCCAGCGCGACTGGTCGTCCTTTGTACTTTCGAGTCATGCGTCCCCGAAGCACGCGTCTTGTCCTTGCTCCGCTCCTGCTCCTGGTGGTGCCCGCCTGGGCCTGTTCGACCGACACCGGTGGGCTCATGGACGCTGGTCCAGCGGGAGGCACGACCAGCGCCAGCGGTGGTGCTGCCGTAGCCAGCGGTGGCGGCGCAGTAGCGCTCGACGGGGCTGCTTCCGGCGGCCTCCTGCAGGCGCCGTCTGCGGGAGGGGAGATGTCGGGCGGCGCGGTAGGGCACAGCGGCGGCTCCATCGCCGAGGGCGGTGGTTCGGGTGGCGCTGCTTCCGGTGGGGCGCACGCGGCGAGCGGAGGCGCGCCGAGCGGTCTCTCCTGGCCCATCGACTGCGTGCCGGGCGCGACCTGCGTCAACCTCGGCTATCCCGACACCGACGGGGACGGCGTTGCCTTCGATTGCGGCTCCCCCGGCTATCACGGCCACCAGGGGACGGACATCGGCATCACGCAGCAGCAGATGGATGAAGGCATGCCCGTACGGGCGGCGGCAGACGGCACGGTCTTCTTCGCTTCGGACGGCAAGTACGACCGCTGTCCGAACGAAGCTGAGCCCGACTGCACGAATCCGGAAGGCTACGTCGCTGGCTCGACCGAGGGCACGACGGTGTGCACGGAGCTCGGCCCCTATTGCCACCCGCCCGGCGGATCCTGCTTCTGGTGCTTCGCCGGCGGGAACGTGATCGTCGTTCTCCACGACACGGTAGAAGGCGTCTTTGCCACTCGCTACGACCACCTGAAGAAGGGCTCGGTGCAAGTAGCCGTCGGTGACAAGGTGAGCCGCGGCGAGCAGATTGCGGAGGTCGGCAGCGCCGGGAACTCCACCGGTCCCCACCTGCACTTCGAGGTGTGGGCAGAGGGCTACTACGACCTCGCCGATCCGTGGAAGGGAGCCTGTGGGCCGAACACCACGCACTCGCTGTGGGCGGCCGAGCCACCGTGGGAGGGCTGACGGTCAGCGTCTGCGGGCTCGCGGCCCCTCGAGGGTCCTGTTCTTCGCTACGCGAGCCCGGAGATCCGTCACCTCGGCGGCATGGCTGCTGGCGTAGCCGAGGTGCGAGCGCTGCGAGCGCGCGAGCTCGGCTTCGAGCTTTTCGGGCGTCAAGCGCACACCGAAGTCTTCGGCGCCAGCCGGCGTCTTGCCGGCCAGGCGCGAGAAGAGAAGGTTGCCCAGGCGCGGGGTGAAGTGGGCAGAGTCGTAGTAGCCGCTCATGCGCACCTTGGGGCCGACTTCACTCGGCACGGCCTCGGAGGTGAGGGGATGGGCGGCACTGAAGTCCCAGAGGGGGAACGCCGGGGCGCCTTTCGAGCGACCTTCGGCAGCGAGAATCGAGCTGAGCTGCCGTTTCAGCTCGTCGATTTCCGAGGCTAGCTCGAGCGCCCACAGCATCTGGACGTAGCGCGCGTGCGTCGGAGCGATGGCCACGGTGAGCTCGATGCCCTCTCGCCTCGCGTAGTCGACGAGCTCGGAGAAGTCCGTGAGCGCGTCGGGCGCCTCGGCGTCCGAGGACCTGCGAGCGGCGAGAGCGAAGCCGTCGAACCAAAGGCCGTAGCGCCGCTCCGCCTCCTCGAACGCGAACTGGGGACCGCGACGTCCGAGCAGCTCCGCTTCGACCGTGTGTGGGTTCTGCAGGCCACTCGGCAGGATCCACTCGGCCTCTGGCCGGCTTTGCTTGAGGACGGTGGTGACCGATAGGCGGGCTGCGCTCCAAGAGAACGTCAGGTCGCCGGTCTCGCCGAGCCAAGCCCAGGGCTGGGGCCTGCCATCCGCTGCCGTGGGCAGGCGGCTTTCGATGAAGCCCATCGCCGCTCGATCCCCGGCGCTTTTGGCATTGAACATCAAGAGGTCGACGAGCAAGAGGGCCTTCTCGACTTGTCCCGCGTGATTGGCCCCCTGCAGGTAGCGCCGCAGCTGATAGGGCGAGCCGCGCAAGAGCCCCGCATTGTAGGTCGGGCCTGGGAGCTCGGCCAAGGAGGCGTGCTCTGGGTCGAGTCCGAACTGCGCCTGCGACGTGCCGAGGATGATGCTCTTGTACAGGCCGTGGCGGAGCGCACCGGCCTTCACCAAGCGATCGTTGCCGGAGTCGATCTTCCTTTCACTGTAGCCCCGGACACGCGGAGCGCCGAAGGCTTCGTACGGATCGACGCTAATGGTGAAGGACAGGATCGCGAAAGCGCTCAGAGCGAGCAGGCCCAGCATGCTCCGCACGAACCGAAGGTGAGTGAGCGCGTCGTCCATTAGAACTGGAAGTAGAGGAACTCGGAGACGTGCCCCAGAGACAGGAAGCAGGCGAGGAGGACTGCGCCGACCACGGCGGCCCAGGTGAAGTTCGGCCTGAACGCCACGACACCGCCGCGTACCTTTTCGATGACCGGCTCGTACGCAGCCATGATCTCCTGGGTGTTGGGGCACACGCGGCACACGGCGTAGCCCGCCACGCAGAGCGCGCTGCCGAGGGTGAGGCTGAACGGCGTTACGCCGTGCACCACGTCGCCCACCAGGGACCGATACATGAGCACCGACGAGTTCCAATCAGGGGCGCGGAAGCTCACCCGGCTCAGCATGACCAAGGCGAAGGTGACCGTGATCGAGATCTCCCGACCGAGCCGGGACGTCAGCGCGGGGCGGCCTGCCAGCTGCTTTTTGCGCCAGGTCGAGTAGACGAAGTAGGTCACCAAGAAGACGCCGTTGACGGCGCCCCACAGCACGAAGCCCCAGCCGGCGCCGTGCCAAAAGCCGCCGAGGACCATGGTGATCATGAGATTGCAAGCGACGCGCGTGGTCGACCCGCGGTTTCCGCCCAGCGGAATGTACAGGTACTCGCGCAGGAAGCGGGAGAGGGTCATGTGCCAGCGCCGCCAGAACTCGCCCACGTTCTTCGCCTTGTACGGCGAGTCGAAGTTAGCCGGCATCTTCAGGTTGAAGAGCCGCGCCAAGCCGACTGCCATGTCCGAGTAGCCGGAGAAGTCGAAGTAGAGTTGCAGCGAGTAGGCGAACACGGCGAGCCAGGCAGCGGCCGGGCTGGGCTGCGCGCCGTTGGGCAAGGCGTCGAAGACTGGCGAGCTGAAGCGCGCGATGTTGTCAGCGAGCAGCACCTTTTTGGCCAAGCCAAAGGCAAACATGCTGAGACCCACGGACCAGGAGGTCGGGTCGAAGCGAATGATCTTCTGCTCGAGCTGCGGCAGCAGCTCCTTGTAGAGAATGATCGGCCCCGCCAAGAGGTGCGGGAAGAACGTGACGCAGAAGCCATAGCGCCACCAGCTGACGCGCTGGTCTGGGTTCTGATACGCGGAAAGCAGGTAGCTGATCTGCTGGAAGGTGAAAAAAGAGATTGCAAGCGGGAGCGCGATCTTCGCCAGGAAGAGGGGCGGGCCGCCGAGGGCATTCCAGGTGTCGACGAAGAAGTTGGCGTACTTGTAGTAGCCGAGCAGTCCGAGGTTGAGGACGATACCCAGCGTGACCAGCTGCTTGCGCGCGTGCGGGCGATCCGTCCCGATCCGAGAGAGCGCATGGCCGAGGCCGTAGTTGGCGACAATCGAGCCGACGATCAGAACCAGGTAGGCCGGGTTCCAATACCCGTAGAAGGCGAGGGAAGCGCCGCCGAGCACGACCAGTGCGCCCTCCAGCCCGAGGCGGCGGCCCAGGACGTAGTGCAGGAGGAGGACGACCGGCAGAAAGCCGAGAATGAAGGCGTAGCTGTTGAAAAGCACCGGCGCTGGAACGTGTGACTAGTCGATTTGTCCGAGCGCCACGAGTAGGCACCCGGATCCCCTTCCGAGATCGGGCCTCATTGGCGGTTTCCTGGACCGTTCGAGCCCGCTCGTTCACCTAAGTACTGGAGAGGTTCTCGGCTCCGAGTCCTCCGCCCGAACGAAGGATCACCTGGATCCGTGGAGACCCGAACATTGAAGCTGAACTTATTTGCGCTGGGGAGGCAGGAGGCTCGTCGGGTTGGCATCGCCGCGGTGGTCTGCGCTGGGTCGTGGCTCGGCGCGGGCTGTGGGGGGAAGGCGATGGAGGGGTGCCGCGCCGACGAGGAGCCGTGTGTGAGCGACCTGGGAGCCGGCGGCACTGACAGCACTAGTGCTGGCTCGGGGGGGGCACCGGGCAGTGGGGGGACTGCAGGGGGAACCGGCGGCGGCGCTGGAGCCGGGGACGGGGGTGCGGGGCCGGGCGCGGGAGGGGGCACGGGCGGTGGCTTGGCTCCAGTGGCACCGGGTGACTTCGGCTGTGAGCCGGGGCTCGTTGTCGCCATGCCCTTGCGGCTGCTGAACCGGCACTACGACAGCACCGTTCGTGATCTACTCGGCATCACCGGTCTCGATGCTCACGACGGCTCGCCGCCGTCGTCGCTCTTGGCCACGGATTCCGTGGGTCCGCTCACTGAGGTCGCAATAGCGGGCTACCAAGCTGCGGCCGAGGCGATTGCTGCCCAAGTTCTGAGCGGCCCCGAGCGGGCGAGCTTCATCGACTGCGATGCAGAAGACGAAGCGTGCTTGAGCGAAACGATCGAGGTCTTCGGTCGCAAGGCGTTTCGCCGCCCACTCTCGCCGGGCGAGGTGGATGAGCTCGCGCTCCTCATTCCCAGCGAGCTCCAGGGTCAAGGAGACGCCGTCGCCGCGGACATTCTGACCGCGATCCTGGTGTCGCCCCACTTCATCGAGCGCGAGATCGGCAGCGGTCCGATTGCGAGCGACGGCAGCTTCGAGCTGACCAGTCACGAGCTCGCCACTCGGCTTTCGTACTTCGTGCTCGGTAGCACGCCCGACGCCGAGCTCAGCGAGGCAGCCGATCTCGGGCAGCTGGAGACGCCGGAACAAGTGCGCGCCCAGGTGGAGCGCATGTTGGCGTCGCCGCTGGCCTCCGAGGGCGTGGGCGAGGTGCACAAGCACTATCTCAATCGGTACCCCTACTACCACTGGTTCGCCGTCGAGCACGACACGGCGGCGTACCCGAACTTCACGCCCGACGTCCCGCCAGCAGCCGAGGAGGAGCTCGACACGTTCTTCGACAGCATCGCCTTCTCCGGCGGAACGTTCAGTGACCTCTTCCTGAGCCCGAACGGCTTCGTCAACGCCGCCCTGGCTCCGATCTACGGTCTCGATCCCAGCGCCTTCGGCGACGCTCTGGTGGCGACGCCGCTCGACCCCACGGAGCGCCCCGGATTCTTGACCCGCGTGGCCTTCCTGAGCTCGTTTTCCAGCTACCAGACGACGAGCCCGATCCTGCGCGGTACGTTCATCGGCGTCTCCATTTTGGGCCTGCCCATTCCGCCGCCCGAACCAGACCTGGGCTTGCCCATACCGGAAGGAGACTTCACGACGAACCGGGAGCGGACCGAAGCGCTCACTTCTCAGAAGCCCTGCGTTGGGTGTCATGAGCAGTACATCAATCCGCCCGGCTTCGTGCTCGAGCACTACGACGCCATCGGCTCGTGGCAGGTCGTCGACCCAGCGGGCGGTGCGATCGATCCCGTGGCCGACGTCTTCCTCGGGGATCGGGTCGAGACGATCGAGACCCCACTCGAGCTCATGCAAGCGCTCGCCGCTTCCGAGCATGCTCGTCGCCAGTACGTCGACCGGCTGGTTTCGTTCGCTTTCGAACGCCAGCCCAACGCGGCGGACGCGTGCTTGTCCGAGGAGCTCATGACTCTCATCGAGGACGACGCCACGCCACTCCTGGACTTGTGGCCGGCGCTCGCGGCACACGAGTCGTTTCGGCGCGGCGCCCGGCCCGACTAGCCCGAGCCTTCCCCTCTGCGAGCTGCTAGTTTGAGCGCGAGGTTCTCTTGGTAGGGCGGGATGCGCGGATACCCACGGTCGCCCTATGATGCGCTCGTGCCCGCACAGCGCCCCCCGAGCCTGGTTCCTTCGGCGCTGCTGTCGAGCCGCTGGTCGCGCGACAACCTGCTCACGCCGGAGATGAAGCGCCTCTACACCGGCAAGGTCCTAGCGCGGTTGGGTGTGGAGGAGCTCGAAGAGCGGCTCGCCGGGATCAGTCGACAGTACGGGGCGCTGGAGGTGGACACGGGTAGCCTGGGAGTTCTGTCCTGGAACGTCCGCGCACGTCTGAAGGGCGCTTCGACGCTCCTGCTCGTCCCGCTGCTCAGCGACGAAGCAGGCGTGGGCGGACGGAGCAAGCAGACCGTACCGGAGCGCTGCTTCGAGAACGCGCGCCACTTTCTCGGGCGTGGCCTTGGGCGCTACTTGCTCGCCCCGCAGGCGCTTTTCCCGCTTCCCGGCTTCGGCCCCGCGGCGAGTTTTTTCCTGCCCGAGGGTCCGTCTGCCCTCACCTTCGGGCTCGGATCGGCGCGGGTCGATCGGGTCGACGACGACGGGGCTTGGCTGGTTCGGCTCGGGACCGCGGCCACGGCGGACGTCACGCGGGAGCTCCTGGCGGCGCTCGCTTACCACTACGACGCCGAGGAGGGGACATCGATCGCCGACGTCCTGATCAACGACGGTGACTTCCTGGTCGGGCGCGACACGGACGGCAGCTTCCGCCTTCTCCTGACCTGCGCCCGCCGCATCGAACGAGGCATCGGACCCGACCGGTTCCTGCTCTACCTCATTCAGCTGATGGCCTACGAGGACTGGAACGTCGACGATGACTTGGTAGGATTGCCGGTGCCGATCTCCGACCCGAGCTTGGCCTTCTCCGGCTTCCTGCGCGGCACGAAGCGACGCTACCTGGACCTCGGTCAAAGCGAGCTGGCGGGGGAAGAAGCTGCGCTGGGCATCATTCGGGCGTTCGGCGAGAGTCGCGAGGGGCGAGCCTATTTGCCCTGGATCGAGCAGTTCTTGGCTGACCCAGCAGGCGGCGGCGTGAGCCTTGGGGACGACCCTCGGCGCCCCTGGTGGAACCTCACCGAGCTCGAGCAGCGGCGGGACCTCTTGCGCTTGCAGAGGGGAGACGAAGCGGCGGAGCCTCTGACTCGGTTGATTGCTGGACTCGAGGCCGCGATCGGTGTCGGACCCGAGGCGAGCTCAGGCGATGGCAAGCTCTTCGTCAACGACGTGGATCGCGGCGTGCTGCTCGAGTTGTTCTCGGAGCTCGGCTGGAGCCCCGAAGCGCAGGCCACTGCGGCGGCCGCGTGGTTCTCCGGTTGGCCGTATCGGAATCGCGGTCAGCTCCGGCGACAGCTCCCCCAGCTCGTTCCGCTCTTGGGAGAGCGAAAGCTCGAGTTTTCGATCGCGCCCGGCGACGAGGAAGGCACTTTGGCGGCGCTCGCACGCCTGCCGACGCAGAGGCCCCTGCGCCCGCTCGCAAATCCAGAAATTTACGGTGAAATCAGGCTCGAAGCCGACCAAGCACGAGCTGCCGCGCTCCTGCTCCCGACGTTCGAGGCCTTCCAGGACGACGTCCTGCACGACCCGCGCTTTGGCTATTACGCCAATCGCGTCGTCATCGGTCGCGGGGGACACTTCTCCACCCATCCCGAGGATCTCAGCCCGCACTACGGACGCTGGGTGGCAAGCTGGGCCTTCGAGGTGCGCCGCCAGTTGCTCGAGCAAGGCCGCCTCGCTGCCGGGGATCCTTTCCCGCTGATCGAGTTTGGCGCTGGAAACGGTCGCTTGGCGCGCGACCTGATCGACGCCGTGCGGTCCAAGGGCAAGACCGACCCGGCTTGGCAGAGCTTCGGCCAGTGCCTCGACTACCGCATCTACGAGCTCTCGGACGCCTTGCGCAAGAAGCAGGGCGAGCTGCTGGGCGAGGACGCGCGCACGGTAGCCGGAGATGCTCGGCATCCGGCCGCGTGCCTCGAGCGCGATTTCCCGCGCGGCGTCGTGGGTCTGGTCGTGAGCAACGAGCTGCCGGACGCATTTGGCGTGCACAAGGTCGTCCTGTCCGCCGAAGGGGATGCGCATGCGGTGCTGGTTTTGCCTCGCCTGCGGGACTCCCTGCTGCCGAAGCTCTCGAGCGCCCTCGGCGCGCAGTGCCGAGCGGCGGACACCCGCTTGCGTCAGGTGCTCCAGCGAGATCCGCAGGGCGAGCTTCTGCTCGATCGAACCGCGCTGTGCGACGTGTTGGCGGTCTGCTCGGAGTATCCAGAGCCCGAGCGCACGTCCTTGGTCGATGGGCTGTGGTTCGAGGAGCTCCTGGTCCCTGCGGCGCTGTTCCAGCGCCTCTCCGAGGTGCTGCGCGCGGGCGCTGCCGAATACGCGCGCGCCCTGGCCGAGGAAGACTCCGGCGTGGTGGTCTACGTCAACGTGCACGGTGTGACCTTCGTGCGCGAGCTCGCGTCCGTGCTCAGCGCCGGCCAGGTCCTCACCATCGACTACGGCGACACCACGCTCGGCCTGGTCCAAGGTGCGCGCAGAGGCAAGTTCCCGCTCCGCATTTACTGCGACGAAGGCGACTACGAGGCCCGACCGAACCATCCGTATACGCGCCCGGGAAGCCAAGACCTCACTGCCGACGTGAACTTCACCGACCTCGGGCTCGCCGGACTCGAGGGGAAGCTTGCCGTGTCCTACTACGGACCCGAGCGCGTGCTCGCGGGAAAGGAGCTGCCGCTGGTGCTTGCTTCTACGGAGCAGCAGCCGTTCGCCAGCTTCGCGGGCAATACCGTGTTCAAGGTGCTGGCTCTCGGACGCGACGTGGACTTCGCGCCCCGCGCGAGTGGACTCGAGCCGTCGCCGCTCTTCTCCGCAGAGCTGCCGATCGACGCCGCGTCTCGCGAGCGCCTGGCCCATGTCTACGAGCGCTTGCGGCAGCTGGGGACGGACTGACGGGTTCGAAGCCGCTGGCTCGGGTCGAGCTACAAAACTCCTCTCGTGGCGAACGAAAACGAAGAACCTGGCGCCGAAGCCCAGGTTTCCTGAGCCCCAACACCGGAGCCAGACAACTTTGTGTGGATGCGCTTATCCGTTTGCCTGACGCCGGTGTTCCTGTTCGCCGCCCTTGCCGCTTGCGTGGAGTTTCCGCCCCCTGCCTTGGATGGATCGGGAGGCGCTTCCACGGGCGCCGCGCCCGGGAGCGGGGGCTGGGCCACGGGTGGCTTCGGGAGTGGAGGGCTCGGAAGTGGAGGGCTCGGCAGTGGTGGGCTCGGAAGTGGTGGGCTCGGAAGTGGCGGCTGGGCCACGGGTGGCTTCGGGAGTGGTGGGCTCGGAAGTGGTGGGCTCGGAAGTGGTGGGCTCGGAAGTGGCGGAGGGTCAGGCCTCGTGTGCAATCAGCCCGCAACCCTTCCCCGGACGTACGCTGCAGTCCTCGAGTGCATCATCGAGGCGGGGTGCCAGTCGTCCATTTGCCACGCCGGCGAGGTGCCCCTGTTGCTCATCGACACCTGGGAAGGTTTCCCACGGCGCGAGGACCACTCGCCCTACGACAAGCTGACGGACACCCTTCTCCTCTATACTGTCGATCATTGTCACGATTCGCCCCTGGTCGACCCGGGATATCCGGAGAACAGCGCCATCATCAAGGCGCTCAGTCGCCAGTGCGAAGATCCGGAGTGGGGCATGCCCGATGGCTGCTCGACGACGCCGTGCATCCCTCAGGAGTACATCGACTTCATCGCCGAGTGGATCGAGCTGGGCGCGGAGATGTGACGGAAAGCTCCTGCGCACGGAGATCGGCGTGAGCTCCGGACGTGCGAAAGGAAGCCGCAAGGCTCCGGCCAAGCGCCGGGCAACCAAGAAGAAGGCCAGCCCCGCCGCGGCCCCGCCCTTGGGTCAGAGGGAGATGGATGGCCGTTTCCACCTGGCACTCGTGGTCGATCCTGCCTCCGGTCGGGAGCGCCTCGACCTGATGCGGCCAGTGTTCGTCGAAGACTGGCAGAATCGGCTCACGGCGGCCGCCGCCAACACTGCCTACGCCATCCTGCGCGACCAGCGCAGCGTGGCCTCCGCAGCTCGCTTGGGCAAGGCGGCGATGGACTCGACCTCGACCCTCGTCGGCGGCCTTCTAGCGCGTGCTCCAGCGGGTTCGGTGGCCTGCCAGAGCGGCTGCGCTCACTGCTGCTACCAGAGCGTCGGCGTCACCCCGCCGGAGGCCATGGCCATCGCGCTTCATTTGCGCGAGACGCGCAGCGCCGAGGATCTCGCTCGCGTGCGTTCGAAGGTGGGCACGTTCGCCGAACGAGTACGCGGCCTCAGCTCCGACCAGCGCGTGTCGCCGAGCCTGCCGTGCCCACTTCTGGAGGGCGAGCAGTGCAGCATCTACGAGGTGCGCCCGCTTTCCTGCCGGGGCGTCAACTCCCTCGATGCCGAGACCTGTCGGCAGAACCTCCACGATCCCGAGGCGCGCGCGGCTTCGGTCGCCGGCAAGGCGCCCGGCCACCTGCTCATTGCGCCCATTCGGGCCTTCAACGCCATCAGCGCCGGGCTGCAGCTGGCCCTGGCCGAGAGGTTTGGCCTCGACATGCGGCCGCTGGACCTCGCCTTCGCGCTCGAGCTTCTGCTCGCGGACGAAAACGCCCAGGAGCGCTGGCTCGCCGGACAGCCAGCCCTGACCAGCGCCCTCGGGGGCGATGCTGGTCAGGATCCGGGTCGACTCGAGCTGGTAGGGGCGGCGCGGCGAGAGCCACTCGCGTGACGCTCGCCTTCGCCCTCCCCTCGCGGGGGAGGGCGCCCCCTCGATCAGGTCGAAGCGCGGAGCGACTCGAACTCGCCGGGGTCGGTGATGCCCGCGCCCTGGTTCGCGCTGTCGAACTGGCCCCACTCCGTCATGGGCTGCGAGTCGGCGCCAACGCAGCCGCAGCCGTTCATGATGGTGAGCAGGAGCTTGTTGATCGGCGCCATGCCGGCGCGCGAGCTGGTGGCAAACGTATTGCTGTTGTTGTTGTTGCCATCCGTGCAGTTTGCTTCGCTGTTGCCGGTGTCGATGTCCCCGCCGGTGTCGACGTTGATGGACTGACCCTGCTTGAGGTACCCGCCCAAGCTGCCGGCAATGACGATCGGCAGGTTGTTCGTGTTGTGGGAGTTGCCGTCCGCCAGCTCCGGCAGCCACATGGTCGCCGTGTTGTCGAGCAAGGTGACGTCGCCCTCCGGGATGCCCTTGAGTAGCTCGACCAGCTCCAGGTACTTGCTGGCTGCGAACATGTCGATCTGGTGGATCATGTCCACCACGCCGGTGACGCACGTCCCGCCCACTTCGAACGATCCGTTGCGATGGGAGAGGCCGTGGTGGTCATGCTCGTGGCCCAAGAACGCGTAGACCGCGTAGCCGGGGAAGGTGAAGATCAGCGCGCGATTCATGTCGCAGATCATGGTGAGCGCCATCAGCCGGAACATGGCCGACGAGCCGTATCTGTACGCTGCTTCGCTCACGTCGCCGCTGCCGAAGACGCTGCTGCCGCCACCGGAGTCCGTCCCGGCCATCGCGATCAGGCCGTCGATGCCCATCTCGTCGGCCGTCGCCTGGTCGCACCCGGCCATGGTGGCGATCGGAACCTCAGCTGAGCGCAGCAACGTCTCCCAAGCTTCGATCTTCTGCTTGTCCGAAGTGCTCATCGGCTGAGCCTTCAGGTAGGTCAGCTGTCCGCCCACCAGGTCGAGCACGCTCTCTCCGCGCTTGATGCGCCAGTCGGCTTCCGTTTCCCCGCCGCCGCCCGTGCCCAAGGCCTGCGTCAGCTGGTTGTACACCGTCTGCGGGTTGGTCTGGGCGGGGAAGGCCTCGGAGGGGCCCGAGAAGGACAGGATGTCTTTGATGCTGCCGCCTGCGCCGCCAGCCACCGAGAGCACCAGCGGGCTCACGCCGGGCTGGTTCATCTGGTTCGCAATCTCGTGATCCATCGAGTGGGAGGTTGCGTAACGGTCGCCAGAGGTCTCGATCGTGGCGCAGGTCAGCTTGCTGCCCATGGCCTGATCGTGGGGGTCCACCGACTGGATCTCGGCGTACGAGTTGAACATCTTGATCCCGCGCGGGAAGAGGAGCTTGTCCACGTGCGGCGCCAGGCCGGCCAGGGTCGTGCCCTCGAGAGCCGCTGCGGTCAGTGCACCGTTGGAGACGGTCGGGAACCAGCGGTTGGTCAGGCAGCCGTTGTGCGTGTGGAAGATGACCGAGCGCCGCGGAGGAGGCGTGCCCTGGGCCTTGGCCTCCTTCTCGTGCAGCGAGCTGAGGAACGGAGTCGCCAGCGCGACGCCACCGACACCTTTGAGGAAAAGTCTGCGATTCATGGGGAGGCTCCAGTGTCGACCACGCGCACGGTGAACGTGTCGGCTTGGGTCATGTCGGCAATCAGGTCCAGGATGCGGTATCCGCCCAGGGCGATGCTCGCTGAGAGCGTGTCCCTGATGCAGGCATCTTGCGAGTTGGGGTTGCGGTCGTAGGCGTAGCCCACCCACTTCTGTGCGTAGTAGTGCTGGGCGTCGGTGGAATTGGCGATGGCTGTCATCAGCGCCGTCGGCTCGGCTACCGGGACGGCGGCTCCGTCGATCCAGACGTTCGCGGCCGTATCGATGGCGACCCCCGTATCACTCTCCACCGTCTGCGGACGGCCGATCGTGTCGAAGGCCTCGAGCACGAAGCCGTGCGGGTTGATGTACTGGTGGTGGCAATTGATGCAGTCACCAGCCGACGTCTGCGCGTCGACCCGCTTCCTGTTGGTGTCGAGACTGGGGTCGTCCGGCAGTGGCGTCTGCGCCGCGCCGGGCGGCGGCGGCATCATTTGGACGCCGAGCACGTCCTTGACGATGTAGGCGCCGCGCACGATGGGCGAGGTGCGGTAGGCCGCCGAGTAGGCGGCAAGCCAGCCGACGCGGGTCATGAACCCGGGGCGTCCCGGCAAGTCCGTCGGCGCCAGATCTGCGCCGAGGCCTGTCGCTGCCAGGCCATACAGAGGCGCCGTTTGCGCGCTCACGAACCCGTCCGTGCTGAGCAGAAGGTCCTGGAACGAGCCGTCCCCGAACACGATCGAGTCGAAGAAGGTCTCGACCTCGGTCGTGAGCGGTGCCCGCATCTCCGCGGTGAACTCGGGGAACAGCGTTTCGTCCTTCACGTAGGTGTCCCAGCGGGAGTTCAGGTGAAGGTGCAGGTACTCGCGGTGGAAGGCGCCGACCATCACGCGGGCCTTGTCGTCCATCAGCATGCGCCGGGCCTGAGCCAGGATCTGCTCCTTGGTCGCCAGCTGACCGGTGTCGGCCGCCGTGTCGAGCATGGTGTCGGGCAGCGAGCCCCACAGCATGTACGACAGGCGAGAGGCGACCTCTTGGCCGGACAGCACGAGCTGACCTGCGGTGGCTCCCGGGGTCGTGGCGAGCTCCGTTCGCATCAAGAACATGGGCGAGACGAGGAAGCCGTAGAGCACGAGCTCCGCGATTTCGTCGGGCGTGCCCGTTTCCGTGAGCGTGGCGTCGTTGAGGGCCTGGAAGAGCGTCACCTCTTCGGGCAGCAGCGTGCGCCGGAAGGCCCGGCGACCGAACGAGCTGATCGTGCCGTTGATGCAGTCCGGGGCGGCCGTATCACACGAGATGAAGTTCGCCTTCAGCGCGGGATCCGCCATGACTTGTGCGGCAATCATCCCAGCCACCGTTTGGTACGAGCTCCAGCCCAAGTCCGAGAGCGCACCGTCCTGCTCGGTGGCGAGCAAGGACGACGGAAGATTGCCGCTCGATGCGCTGAGGCCGGTCACCCCGAGCAGATCGCGCACGGTGTTGTCGTACTGGTCGTTCGAGAGGCGCGGCACCTGCGAGGTGGGGTAGATCCCCGGCACGCAATCCGGGTGCCCGTCGTTGTTCTGGTCCACCACCGGTGGCCCGCCGCCCGAGCCCGGAGTGCTTCCGGTGCCCGTGCCGCCCACGCCCGGCGAAGCGGCAGCGCCGCCTCCGGAACCGGGCGCGGCTCCCACCCCACCACTGCCTCCTCCTCCCCCAATCACAGGATCGGAGCAGCCTGCATATCCTACGGCCGAAAGCACGATGGACATCGCGCTCAGCCTGGTGAAACCCATCTTCGTCATGGAAGCGCTCACACTCTCTTCTGGAGAAATAAAGCAGCCTTGCTCGAACAGTGCTGCCTCGTATCGGTGGCTCCGAGCGACTAAACCCGCTGTCGTCGGACGTCCCGTACGTTCACTGACAATGTTCCCCGGTGGGGGACTCTCAGCTCACAAAAGCCCAATCTTTCTTTCTGAGTAGAACTCTCTGCTCGCAGGCGACGGCTTCATGGAAGGGGAAGCGCTTGCTTCCATGAGGCAGTGCTTCCACTGGCTTGCTCGGGCAGGACGGGCCGCGATTGCTAGGACCGGAGCCCTCCGCGACCATCGCCGCCGATGGGCCCCCCGCGTGTGCCAGAGCTGGTTTCGCTCCCTGCCGCTTCCACGCTTCTCACCAGCGCCTGGGAGGTGGACCACGTCCTCACGCCCCACCCGGGCAGCCTGTATCGAGGCGCGGTGCGCCACGTCGTCTCGGAGCGCTCGGTGGCCCACGCGCTTCGTCTCCTCGGGGACCGGGTTGGCGCGCTCGAGCAGGCTTCACTCAGGCCGGGGACGGACCTCTGGCAGGTGCGTTGTGGCAGCGTGGACGGGCCCCTCCACGTCGGCATCCCGTGCGCGATCGACGAGGTCGACGAGAGCGGAAGGAGCCGCCTGGAGCTGCCCACGCAACTGACCGAGCACGCGCGGACCTTCGTCGAGAAGGGGCTTGGCCGCTATCTCCTCGAGCCAGTCCACGGCCTGCGACTGGAAGGCAACCTTCCGGTCGTCGCCTGGCGCATCGAGAAAGAGCTTCGTCCGCTCTGGTTCTGGGCGGGGCGCTTCGAGAGCACGAACCACGAGCCCGCTACCGGCACGGCCGAGCTCTTGACCGAGATCGTGGCCGCGCTTGTCTACCACTACCAGCCGGACGCGGCGGGCGGCTCGACCATCGCCGACGTCTCGATCAACGAAGGCGACTTCTGGGTTCGCAGGCAGGAGGGAGGCGGCTTCGAGCTCCGCTTGCTGCTCGTGCGCCGCATCCAGACTGGCATCTCGCCCGAGGTGCTCCTGCTCCTCTTGGTGCAGCTCTACGCCTACGAGACCCATCGCCTCGGCGCGGATGACCTTGGCCTACCGGTCTTGATTGGCAATCCGTCGGTCGCTTTTGCAGGCCTCGTTCGCGGCTGGGAGCGGCGCGCGAGCGATCTCGGGCGAGACGTCGCTGCGGCGCGCGGCGAAGCACGCGGTTGGATCGAGCGCTTTGCGCGCTCCGCGATGGGACGCTCGTACCGCCCCTGGGCCGAGCGCTTCCTCCGGGGTGAGCTGCCGGCGCGCTTCGGAGACGACGTGCGAGAAGGGCACATCGATCTGGGCCCGCTGCGGCAGCGGCAGCACGTGCTCGAGCTCGGCGCGCGCGTGCTCGACCGCGCAGAGGACGGAGCTCACGCGCGTGAGTACCAAGCGTTCATCGAGGCGCGCTCTCGAGAGCTCGCCGCCCGCGCGGCCCTGAGCGCGACCCTGACGCCGCTGACGAACCCCGAGCACTTCGGCGACGTGCTCATCGCCGAGGCCCAGCAGACAGCCGCCGTGGCGGCGTTTCCAAGCTTCGAAGAGTACATGGACCTCTGTCTGCACGATTCGACGTGGGGCTACTACAGCCGCCGGGTGGAGATCGGCCGCCGCGGGCACTTCGACACGCACCCTGAGTCGCTGTCGCCGGACTACGGCACTTGGGTGGCCGAACGTGCGCTTGCGGCTTGGCAAGATCTGGTGCGCGGGGGAGAGCTCGGCGAAAAGGACCCCTTCGTTCTGGTCGAGCTCGGTGCTGGAAACGGACGGCTGGCTCGCGACATCGTCGACGCGGTACGCCGTCAGTGTGAAGGGGACGGTGTGGACGGCGCCGTTCGCGAAGCGTGGCGCGCGTTCCGCTCGCAGCTCGAGGTGCGCATCTACGAGCTGTCGCCGAGCTTGGCCGAGAAGCAGCGCGCTCTCCTCGGCGACGACGCCATCGTGGCGCTGGGTGACGCGCGCCAACCCGAGGAGTGCCTTCGCAGGGATTTCCCAGCAGGTTTGCGCGGTATGGTCGTCACCAACGAAGTGCCGGACGCCTTCGGCGTGCACAAGGTGCTCTTGCGGCCGAATGCGCCTGCCCTCGCTGCGCTCGTGCTGCCGCGTCTGGAAACGGAGCTCTGCAAGTCGCTGCCGGGCCTCCTCGCTCAGCGCATCAGCGAAACGGACGCCCGCTTGCGGGGCGACTTCGACCTGCCGGAGCATTCCGGTGAGCGCTTCTTGGATCGCGATGGGTTTTGCAAGCTGATGGAGCACCTCGTCGACTTGCCCGTGGAGCGCCGTGAAGCCGTGCTCGGCGGCCTCCGATTCGAGGAAGCCTACGTGGACGCTGTCACCATCCCCGCCCTGGCCGAACACCTGGCCGCGCGCAGCGAGGACGACCAGCGGGCGCTGGCGAAAGCCGGGGCCGCCCTGCTCCGCTACGTGAACGTCCACGCCGCAGCCTTCCTGCGCGGCATCGGTGGCGCCCTCGCCGCAGGCTTCGTGCTCACCATCGACTACGGAGGCTCCAGCACCGAGCTCGCGCAGACCATCGTCGAAGGTCGCCGCTGCTTCCGCACCTACGGCCTGCAGCCCGCCCCCCACTGTCCCCGCCCGAACGACCCCTACGCCTTCCCCGGCGCGCAAGATCTCACCGCCGACGTCGACTTCACCGACCTCGCCCGCGCCGGCCGCGCCGCCGGCCTCGAGCTCATCCACTACGGCCCCGAAAGCGATCTGGCCGGCCCCGCGCTCCGCGAGGTGTTGACTGTAGGAGCGCAGCGCTACGCGCCGCTCTTGGACGAGGCTGGCTTCAAGGTGCTCGTGCTGGGGACGCGAAAAAGTGAGTGGTTTGGGAGTGAGGGGGTTGTGGGAGGGGGGGCTCGAGTGACGAGTTCGGGTGAGGAGAGGAAGAGTAGGCTGGTGGCCGTTGCGCCAGCGGTGATGCTTTTTGATTCGCTGCGGCATCTCGCGCGATGCTTCGAGAGGGACGGGCTGTACCTGCGTGGACTGCGCGAATTCGACTGGAAAGACGTGACGGACATGCGCTTTACTCGCGACGCGGTCATCTTCCGGTTCGAGGTTCACGGGCAACGCACTCGCGAACGCACACTACCGCTTAGCCAGTTCGCCGACCGCGCGGAGGCTCTGAAGCAGCTGTATGAACTCATCCGCTCACGCAAAGCCGCAACTGAACCGGCTGGTGTGCAGACGCCGTAGACTCTTGGGGAGTGGTATGGAACCTGCTGCCATCTTGGGTCACGCTTTTCTACTACTAGTGCTGGTATCTGGATGCACAGAGCACGGGGAGAGAGTAAACACTGCGCGCGCAGGCCTTGCCTGCATGAACACCATCGCGCGGTCACGCTCGGACTGTTCGAGTTGGCCGCCCCGGAGTGGTTCCACGGAGGATGCTTGGGGAAATCCATTGACCTGCGAACAGGGAGCGAATGGCCTGCCCCCGATCGTCTCTCTTGGGGCCGACGGAGAGAGGGGAGGAGCGGACGAGAACGCGGATCTGGGCTGTTTTCCGGTTCCAGAATCTGATGGATGCAAGTGTGAGGTGCTCTCCCCCGTCCCTCAGTAGCTTCCGCCTTGCGCGCGCGCCCATCATGTCTGATTTTGCTGCTAGGCTGCTCCCCATACTCGTGTTCGGAGGCATTCTGACGGGATGCGAGCGGGAGACCTTGAACGTGGTGAACGTCTCGTCGAGTCCGGTCGTGGTGGAGTGCGCAGGTAAGAGAGTTACTGTCGCTGCGAACGACAGCCGCTTTGTGGACGTCTCGGTCGACGAGGACACGAAGGCCTTTGTGACGGTCGGGCACAGACGAATCGAAGTGCACTGCCCGGTGCGCGAGGAAGACCACTACGTCGAAGCTGTGGTTTCGGCAGACGGGTCGGTCACCTGCGGTGGTACGTAGCATTCGGTGTGACGCAGATCCCGCAGAGCCTGAAGATCGATACCCGCTCCCCGAAGCCATTCCAAAGATGTCGAAGACAGAAAGAAGGTTCGTCTTACCAGGCAGTACCTCGTGGCAGGTGTATCCGCCCATCCTGGTCACGCTTCTCCTTGCATACGCAACCTCGAAAGCGATCGAGCGATGGGTGGATCACTCACTTGCCGTGGTCGTTTTCATGACATTGCTTTGTGCCGGCATGCTCGTGCTCGCCCGCCTGAGCAGGGTGGAGGTCCTCCTCGGGGCGGAGGAGTTGCGCCTGCGTCCCGCCGGCTCGTTCGGTGGTGTTCGGACCATTCCCTACTCCGAGGTCGTCAGGGTCGCGTGGCAGGGCAACGGCCTGCCCATGATGTTGGCGGTTGAAACTCGGGGCCAAGGGACCATCGTCCTCGGTCCTTGGCTGGCAACCTTCCGAAAGATCGATGGAGACCTGCAGGCGGCCGCGGAGGCGATCTCCGAGCGAATTGCCCGTAGCGGCGGCTGATGGGAAGGTCGCTTGTCCGTACCAGCACGGTGAGCATACGAGTCGTGCGCGTTGCTCTGGCGGTCGGTGCACTGCTGGCTGCCGCCTGGTACTCGACGTTGTCAGCCAACCACGCCTTGGGCGCATTGGCGGGCGCAATGCTCGGCCTGCTCCTAGGTAGGTGGCCCGACGCCGGGGCACGTCGTGTCGTAGCTGCATGCGGTATTGGCGGTCTGGCCATCGCCTTCGCGTGGCGCATCTCCGTTGGCTGCGCCTATGGGCTCGCTTGGTCCGCGATGATGGTACTAGCCCGGCGGTCCGACCGTCCCTCCGACGCATTGACTCCCGGCATCCCGAGGGGAGCTCGATGGGCGCTTGGGATCCCCGTCACGTTGGGACTCATCGTGCTCTTCACGGGGGATCCAGGTTGGGAAGTGCGCAAGACGCTCGAATTGAACGAGCCAGCTTCCTTCGAGTGCATGGTCGAGGCGCTCGCGAGCGATCCCGCACTGAGCCTCGCTTCGGCCCAACAGACAGGTAGTGAGGTATCGTTCCAGGAGCTGCGTACTGGTCATCAGGGAGGCATGTCGTACGGCTTCGTTGGAGCGAGCAATCAGGTGGTCGTCTACTTGGGCGAGGTCGGAGAGGCTCCTGATGCGAGGCAGCGGCTAGAGTTGGAGCAGCGGCGCGACGAGATAGCCTCCCGCGTGATCGATCGTTGCAGACTGGGCGTTCGATCCGCGCGCAGCGCTTGTCATCCTTCAGGACTCTTTGCGAATTTCTGCGAGTAGCCGTTTCTGGAAACCCTGTGCCGTGTCCAAACTAGTCGACGCCGTTCCCGAGCTTTTGGCGGTTCTGATCGGACTCGCAATGTGCCTTGCTGGCGTGTGGCTTTCCTCGCGCAGCGGAACACTCGGTGTCGCGGCGGCCGGTGCCGGATTGGTGCTTGGTCTAGCCACATGGTGGATGCCTCCGGAAGCGGCATGGGCGAGATACGGCGCGGTGGCCCTCCTTGTCGCCACCGTGGTGGCGCTTCCTGCCCTAGGTCGCGCCGGTTGGGCCTTCGCATTAGAGTGGATCGGCACCTACGTCGTCCTCAGCCGCGGCGGCGAACGAACGCCGCCGACCAAAGGGGGTCAGCGTGCGCTGGACCGGAGCCTACGAGGAGCCTCCCCTCCCACGCGCGCGAACACGCCGATGATCCCTCAGCCCCCGCTCTTCTTCTGGGAACCATCCGATCTCACGGCCTTTGCGAGCGTCGAGGAAGCCGAGGCCTACCTTGAGCCGCCGGATGTTCAAAGCGGAGACATTGGACGCGGGTACGATTCGCTTGGCCGCGAACTTCGCGTTTGGGTTGAGACCCAGGAGCGCCGCTCGCTTTTCGGGCCAGGCAAGACAGAGAGCGTCAAAGTAGGCCTCACGGACGACCAAACGAAGCATCCAGAGAAGCTGAAGGAGATCTTCGTCGCATTCCTGGAGGCGTGTGCGGTCGAACGACCCGTTCTTGATGCTGCTGACGATCAAGAAATCATGGCAATGGCATTTCGCTACGGGGCCATTCGCTCGTAGCAGCGGTCCCGCTCCGGAAGCGAAACCTGCCCCATCCAGTCGCCATGCCCGGAGTAGTCCGGCTTTTCGAGTTGAGCCCGAGAAACCGGCCATGAGGGTGGACAAGGCTCTCCGACCCCCTCCCACGCGCGCGAGCACGCCGAAGGCGCGCGCAGTCCGCGTAAGGGAGGGGCGCGCCTTCCGCAGCACCGCGAGGACAGGCGCGGGCGAGGGCTGCCCAGAGGCGTGAGCTACTCCTACGCGGACCGCGGGTTGCGCTTGGAGCCCGATGGCCGCGGGTGTAGCTCCCTCCTGAGGTGGATCATGCGTCATCGATTGAGTGTGGCGTTGGTGATGCTTGCAGCGGTGTCGGGTGTGGCTTACGGAGCGAAGTCGGGCGACTCGCGGAAACTCGAGCTGGCGCCCGCCGACGGTGGGCCCGAGCGAGAAGAGCCGAACAGTTGCGGTTCGCCCATCGAGCGTGACCTGGCGACGTTCGCCGTGTTCATCGCGGAGGAATTGCGCCACTGGGACGTCAGTACGGACTTCGAGCTCGATCCGGAGACGGGCGACCTACGGCTTTCGAGTGCCGGACTTGCTCGCTGCGCGGTCGACTGCAGTCAGACGGAGTCGATCCTAGCGTTACAGCGCCCCGAGACCGCTTCGGTGGATCATGACCCCGAGGCCTTTCGCGATGCGCTGGTTGCGGGGTGGAAGGCTCAGCGCTTGCTCGATGCAAGGAGTCCGCTCCTTGAGGACTTCACCCTGGCTCGCTTCGCGAAGGAACCAGGGGATTGCGGCACCATGTACTGGTACGACACCAAGCGTCTCCGTTGCTCGGACGATTGCACTTACGGAGGGATTGGCAGGCTAGCGAATCGGCTCACTTTCGCAGGCTACCCGGACAATCTGTACCTCAACTTCCAAACAGCAACCGCCCTGCACGGCCGCGAGGGCTCGCTCCTCGGTCTCGATCCTACGGACGGTGACAATACGGGCGGGGGGTTAGACGGGCACTGCTATCGCCTCTTCCAGGGCCCTGAGAGCAGCGGCCTTCCGTATTTGGACGCCTACACCACAGGAGAGAGCGACGGTGACGTGGTCACTCGATCGTTTCAGGACAACGACACTCAAGTCTGGTGCTTCAACGAGGTCAGCTCCGGGGTGTTCACGATTCAGCATCGAAGCTTCAGTGGACTCTACCTTGATGCGTACCTCGGCTCGAACGACTACAAGGCGGCGCTTCGCAGCGGCCCACAGACGGATGGGAGTCAGTATTGGCAGGTGACGTACACAACGAACACGTATCCCGATCCCCATCGAATCGCTCAGCAAGTGAATGGCAGGTATCTCGAGGCGCTGACCACATCTGGCAGCGACTACCGGGCCGTTACGCGCCCGGGAAGCTCGAGCTCGCTTCAGCGCTGGGAGCTCGTATTCCAGTACTAGGTCAGAGGAACACGCCTGGGCGCCTCGAAGTCGCGCTCGCCTACGCAGCGAATTTTCACGCACAAGGGCGGCGCGTCGGCAAGCGCACTGATGGCGACCTTTCCAAGCAATAACGGCACCCTACTCCGTCGCTGGCACTTGCTCGAGCGTGTCGATCAGGGTCCGCTGGCCGTCCACGGTCTCGTAGAGCTTCCAGAAGACGTGCGCTCCCTTCGAGATTCGGGCGAGCGCAGCCTCACACACGGCGTAGAAGGAGCCGTCGTTCGGGTCGCAGGAAACGCTGTGCAAGGTCTTGAGCAGCGTGCCGTCGGCCAGCTCGATGTCGACGTCGAACTGGCCGGTGTGGCCGCGCACGTCGACGACGAAGTGCGTGACGACGATCTCGGCCTCGTCCGACCAGCGCGCCTGGTAAGGAACGCCGGGCGTGGCGTCGGCCACCTCCACCTTGAAGCCCCGCTCGCGGAGCACCTGGATGGAGTTGGCCGTCGGCGGCATGGCCGAGCCCGCGCGCTGCAGGACGACGCGCCCCAAGACCCCAACCCCGACCACGAAATCGGCGAGTGCATGCTCACCGCGCGCGGCGTGAGCAAACAGCGCATCCTCGAAGGGCGCGGCGTCCTCGTTCGACAGGGCACCAAAGAGGTAGTCGTCGAGGTCCTCGAGGCTGGGGGGAGGGTCGAGCGCGCTCATGCCGACTCCCAACTGATGGATCCAGCCATGCACTCGCGCAAGGCCGCCAGGGTGCGATGCCGGAGCACCCGCGCGCTGGCCAGGCTCAGGCCGAGCTCTGCGGCGACCTCGGCGTGGGTCTTTAGGAGCGCGTAACCGAGGACCACCACGCTCTTGGCGCGCGGCGTCAGCTGGCTCACGCAATCTTCGAGCTTGGCCACCGGGTAGAGCGACGGGCCTTCCACGGGCAGCTCGAGCGGCTGGAGGTCCGCGCCGTAGAGCGCCCACAGCTCCTCGCGGCGCTGGCGCTGCCGTACTGCGCTCGCCACGAGCGTCCGGCAGATGCCGAGTACGTAACCGCCGAGGGCCTCCGGTTCCTCTACCGACCTGTTGCGCAGGGCCTCGATCAGCCGGAGCAGCACCTCCTGGGTGAACTCGTTGACGGCGTCCTGAGTCGGCTCGCGCCGGCGCGCAAAGGCGCGGATCACAGCCTGAAAGCGCGCACACAGCGCAGCCTCGGCCGCGCGATCGCCCTCTTGCGCCCGGGCGACGAGCGTCGCGACCGGGAGGGGGGCGGCATCCGCGCTGGGGTCCATTCCGGCTGGAGGGTACCAGGCGGCGGAGACCCGGCCGTGCGAGATTTCTCCACCCCCCAAAAATAGTTCGTAACGCTTTGCCAGCTCGCACCACCTCCGGGGCATGAGCATCGCAAAGAAGCGCCGCGTTTGGCCCTGGATCCTCGGAGCAGTCGGAGGGCTCCTCTCCACCCTGGTCGTCGCCACGACCCTGCGCAACCTGCGGACCTTCGACGCCCCCTACCCCGACCTGCACGCCTCGAAGGACCCGACCGTCATCGAGCGCGGCCGCTACCTGGTGCGTGGCCCCGCTCACTGCGGGGAATGCCATGGCGCCGAGCCCACCGGAAATGTGCGCCGCCTCGACCAACCCCTGTCCGGGGGCCTGCACTGGGACCTGCCCGTCGGCACGTTCTACGCGAAGAACATCACGCCCGATCGGGACACCGGCATCGGCAAGCTCACCGACCGCGAGATCGCGCGCGTGCTGCGCTACGGCGTCGCCGCCGACGGCGACCAAGTTCTGCCGTTCATGCCCTTCGCGAATCTCTCGGACGAAGACATCGTGGCCGTCCTCTCCTACTTGCGCAGCATGGAGCCCGTGCGCCACGAGGTGCCCGAGCATGCCGTGAACGCGCTGGGCTACTTCGCCAAGGGCTGGTTCGTGGAGCCCAAGGGTCCCACCCGTCCGCTGCAGAAGGCCATCGCCAAGGCGCCGACGGCCCAGTACGGCGCGTACCTCGCCAAGGACGTCGGCAACTGCATCGCGTGCCACACCAAGATGGACATGCGCACGGGCGCGCAGATCGGCGCACCCTTCGCGGGCGGCACGCCGGAGCCATCGCACTCGGACCCGACCTTGCTCTTCCAAGCGCCGAACCTCACCCCCGACCCGCGCTGGGGCTGGCTCGCTGGTTGGACCAAGGACACCTTCATCGCCCGCTTCCGCGCAGGGCGCGTCCACGCCCACTCGAACATGCCCTGGGAAGCGTTCAGTCGCCTCGACGATGGTGACCTCACCGCCCTCTTCGCCTTCCTCCAGAGCCTCCCCGCTGCGCCGGGTGGACCCGACCCGCAGGTGAGGGAAGTCATGACCCTCGCGAAGAAGGAGTGATCTCGCACCGCGGCAGGGCGCGCCGTGCCGGCGCGCCCACTGAGCGATAGGCTCCCTGTGATGCTGAGGCGAGCGAGCTCCACCCTCTGGACCCTGGGAGTGCTGGCCCTCGCCGCCTGCGGCTCCAGCCCCGCCGGCGATGGTGACGGCTCGGGCGGTCAGGGGCCTGGCACGGGTGGTGCGGCGACGGGCGGATCCTCCGCCGCAAGCGGTGGCGAATCGACGGGCGGCAACGCGTCGGTGAGCGGTGGCGCGCCAGGTGACGGTGGCAATGGTGAAGGAGGTGCCGGTCCGGGCCCCATGGGCGCCGACTGCGCCGCGGACGGCGACGGGCAGACGACGCTCGTCTTGGTCAATGGCTGCCTGCCGGCGGTCCACTACCGGGGCAGCGACATCTCCGGCGGGACGCTGGCGAGCGGAGCCGTGCGGTGCGTGGACATCGGCACGGACACGGAGGAGCTGAGCGCCAAACGCTACTGGGGCTACGTCGGCGAGGATCCGGGCGCAGAGCACCACTCGCTGGCGGAGTTCACCTTCAACACCGACTTCTACGATTTCGACTGGTACAACATCAGCTTCGTGGACGCGTTCAACCTGCCGATGGCGATCGCACCCCTGCAGCGCCCCGATTGTGAGGCGCTTCGCTGCGCGGAGAGTCTCTTGGACGACTGCCCCTCGGAGGGCCGCTTCGAGAACTCCTCTGGCACACTCGTCTCCTGCGTGAGCCCCGACCGGGACAACGCCGAGAGCCCCGTCGCGCTGCACTTCGAGCAGTGTGACGACGCCTACGCCTGGTCGGGAGACGACCAGAACGGCGACGATCCGAGCCCGGTGCGCGCCTGCGCCGGGGAAGACTTCCAGATCACCTTCTGCCCACAGCCCTGATGCGCACGCCGTCGCCGTTCCTGCTCGCCTTCCTCGGCCTCGCTTTCGCCGGCGCCTGTGGCGTCACGCCCAGCCCGGGTGACGCCGGGGATGGCAGCGGCGCAGCCAATTCGGGCGGCTCGAGCAACTCCGGCGGCAGCCCGTCCACGAGTGGCGGCAGCGACCCCGGCAGTGGAGGCGCCGAAGGCGGCGCGCCCGGCTCCGGCGGCACCGTGATCCCCGGCGATGCGCTCGGCGCGTTCCCCTACGCGGAGAGCCCTCTCACCCGCGGTGGCACCATCACCTTCACCAACGTGGGGGCAGCCGGCTGGTGGCCGCGTCGCCTCGATCGCGAGGCAGGTGACGCCGCCTGCGACGTCAAGGATGGCACCGACACTTGGGGCTCCCACTGCTGCCTGACCACGCACGAGACGGACAGCACGACGCTCTCGCCCTTCGACGAAGAGATGACCCTGATCGTCAAGGCCATCGACATCAAGCAACTCGCCGTCTACCAGCCGACGAGCACCGACGCGGGTGCAGACTGGGCGCGTGTGACCGCGTGGGACAGCCGCACCCAGGCGGCCGACAACCTGTGGTTCACCCAAGAGGGCGATGGAAGCCCAGAATTTCCCGGCGATCTGACGGAAAACGACTGCGTCGGGTATCTGTCGCAGGCGCCGACCTTCGCCTGCGGGGATGGCAGCGACTACTACTGCCCCGATGACCCGGGCGTGCTGCACCAAGGGTTCAGCGGCTCCAAGCTGGTCGTGTTCCTCGGCTCGATGACGTTCGACGACGTGCGCGTTGCGTCGTGCAGCGGTGACGGCGCGGGCCATCCGGGACCCTGGGTGGCGTTCGTGGCCTCGGAGCTCATTCGGGACGGCGGGCGCAAGTGGAATGGCCTCTGCAACTGTTACTCCAAGACCGGGAGCGTGGGCGACGGTTGCGGCGAGATCAACGTGTTCGAAGTCGTGATGGACGACAACGAGTTTTCGAACCGCGAGTTTGCCAGCACGGGTGTGCGCTCCTACCAAGCCGGCCACGTCGGCGGCAGCGTGTGCGGCAGCGGCTGCACCCGGGACGAGTTCGCGGCCGACGCCGACGTCGTCGACGCCTGCGCCCAAACCGCTTACGCAGAGGGGCCAGAAATCGAAGCCGGAGGCGACTCCGACGGCTGCCCCGTGTGGCGCCGTCCCGAAGGCGACCGCTACTTCTTCATCGCCTTGGACGAAGCCGAGCGCCTGATCCAGGTCGGCATGATCCACCCGGGCAGCATCCCGACCGGCGCCGCCGCGCTCCTGCCCACCCTGCCCGGCGCCCTCACCCGCACGGACGTCGAGAGGCTCTTGGCTCTCCGCCTGCCGGAGTGAGACCGCTCGAAGACTGCCCGGCCGAAGCCTGGGAATATTCTACTTCTAACAGAATTGTTCCACTGAATAGGAACTGTTCGGATCTGCGCGAACCAGCCAGTTACGCGCCTAGGCACGCACGCTGGTCCGTGGCATAGGCCTAGGGCGATTGCAGCCTCCGCATCCTCGTGAGGCTCCCTAACCTTCAGAATTCCGCCCAATGACGAAGCGAACTCATCGCCTTTTCTCTCCAACCATCCTTCTTCCCCTCGCTTCCATCGTGGCCATTACGGCTTGCGGCCAGGGGTCCAACCCGAACGGCACAGGCGGAGTCGGACCCGTAGGTTCGGGTGGGACGGCCTCTGGCGGCGCGGGGCCGATCGGCTCCGGCGGAGCGGGTGTCGGGGGAGCCGGCGGGACCGGCGTGGGTGGCAACGGCGGTGGCATCGGTGGCAGCCCTACGACGGGCGGCGCGACGGGCAGCGGTGGCAGCGGCGGCGGCGGCGCTGGCGCCGGGGGCAGCGGGACTGGCGGGGCCGGCGGGGCCGAGCCCACCGTTTTGACCGTGCAGCTCGACAACGTCAAACAGATCATCCGTGGGTTCGGTCTCAACGCGACCATTACGGACGGCGCCAACCTGCCCTGGAATCAGCTGTTCACGCTCGATGGCGCCAACGCCCTCGGTCTGTCCATCCTGCGAATCGGCATGGATGAGAACGGCGGTCACCGAGGCGTCCCGAGCGGTTGGGAGACGGTGAAGGACCTGGGTGCAAAAGTCATCGGCTCGTGTTGGACGGCTCCTGCGCTATGGAAGGACAACGACAGCCCGTATCGGGGGCATCTCGAACCCGGCTACTATGGGCAATGGGCGACCAGGATCGCCGAGTACGCGAGTGAAAACGGTCTCTACGCCATGTCGATCGCGAACGAGGCGGATTTCGCCGCGTGTGATCCCGACCAGGGAGTTCCGTGTAACCCGCCGCTCACCGATACCTACGAGTCGATGGTCTACACAGGCCAGGAGATGAAGAACTTCGTCGCGATTGCCGGGGATATCTTCGACGACATCGCGCCGCAGGTGAAGATGATCGCGCCCGAGGCCTCCTTGTGGCAGCACGTGTGGAGCAACATCTCGCCGACCGGAGTCGGGATCCCGGATGCCGGCTACGAGAGCTCCGATCCGCTGAACTGCAACTGCTTCGCCAACACGATCGACCCAGCCGTTGCCGACACCTGTGCTGCCCCTTGCAAGAATGGCGCTGCGGGCGAATTGGCTTCGGCGGGCTACGACTACGGCCACTGGCTGGCGAGCGACCCAGCCGCTTGGAGCGCCTTCGACATCATGGGCGTGCACCAGTACGAGACGCAGGTCGGGTATGCCTGGCCAGCCGATGTGAACGGCGGCGTCAAGGACAGGGAGATTTGGCAGACGGAGATGTCCGGCGTCTCGCATTGGCCGGAGCAGGGGCCCTCGACCGACATCGAAAATGGTGTCGCCGTCGCGCGCTGGATCCACTCGGGCCTGACCGTGGGCGAGGCGTCGGCCTGGCTCTACTGGTGGTACAAGTCGTACTACAACAACAACAACGAAGGCCTGGGGCTGATGATGGGCGCCGACATCAACAGCGCTCCCGCCACCAAGCGCTACTACACGATGGGTAACTTCAGCCGCTACATTCGCCCCGACGTCTTCCACATGGTGCGAGTGGCTGGCCCGTCCCCCGCCAACATCATGGTCTCGGCCTACAAGGGCGACGCCGGCGAGGTGGTCATCGTGGCGATCAACGAGACGAACGCGGCGGCCGATGTCCCCATCGCCATCGCCGGAACGGCACCTGCGATGATGGTCCCGATTGTCACCTCGGCTTCGGGCAACTGGGTCGAAGGGACGCCTGTCGCCGTGACGGGCGGCTCGCTCCCGGCTGCTCTTCCGGCCATGAGCGTCACGACGTTCGTCAGTCAGTAACGGCGAGCGTCTCGACCAGTAGCCCAAGCCCTCCGTCGCTGTAGGCTAGGCGCCCATGAGCATCTGGTTCGAAGCCTTCACGCCGGAGATCATCAATGCCCGCAGCAAGGGCACGCTGCTCGAGGCGCTCGGCATCGAGTTCGTCGAGGTGGGGGACGACTTCTTGCGGGCGCGGATGCCGGTCGATGGGCGGACGCATCAGCCGGCGGGGATGCTGCATGGCGGCGCCTCGGTGGCGCTGGCGGAGTCTCTCGCGTCTTGGGGGGCGACTTTCGTCGTGGATCGGAGCAAGCACCACTGCGTTGGGCTCGAGATCAATGCGAACCACGTGCGGCCCATTCAGTCGGGCTTCGTCGTGGGCACGGCGCGGCCGCTCCACAGCGGGCGCAGCACCCAGATCTGGGAGGTTCGCATCACCGACGAACGGGACAAGCTGGTGTGCGTGTCGCGCGTGACCATGGCCGTCTTGGCGACGCCGAGCACGTATTGAGCGCTACTGCGGTGCGCTCGCCGCTGCTTGCTCCTTGCGGAAGCGAGCCGGGGGCAGGCCGAACTCGCGCTTGAACGCGCGATTGAAGGCCGATTCCGACTCGTAGCCCACCTCGAGTGCGATCTGCGCGATGCTCGTCATCGACGAGAGCAGCGCCTTGGCGCCCAGCCGCAAGCGAAGTCCGGTCAGATAGGCCATCGGCGACTCGTCCAGGTAGTGCCCGAAGCGCGCTGACAGCACGGTGCGGGAGACGCCCGCTTGGCGAGCGAGCTGATCGAGCGTCCACGGGTCTCTGGGGCTCTTCGAGATCAGGGCGAGCGCTTTGGACACCGCGGGATCTCCGAGCGCCGCAAAGAGCCCCTTTTCCGTGGCAGGCAAGCTGCCCACGAAGCGACGCAGGGTCTCCACGAACAGGAGCTCGGAGAGCTTGGCCAGCATGGCCTGTGTTCCGCTGTCTTTCTGGCTTGCCTGTCCCACCGCGAAGCGCAAGGAGTTCTCCAGCCAGACGCCCGTCTCGTCTCCCTTGATGCTGACCTTGACCACGTCGGGCAGGCTCTGCAGGAAGAACTCGGACAGCTGCTTGTCGCAGGCCAGAAAGCCGCAAATGAAGCGGGCCTTCGGGCCGCCACCGCCGAGCCGGAGCACCTCGAGCCCGCGCTCCATCATGTCGGGCAAGGCGAAGTTCGTGTCCACGCGCTCTGCATTCGGGTGACTGCCGAGCAGGTGCCCTTGGCCATGTGGCACGCAGATGACGTCGCCTGGGGTGAGCTGCACTGGCGCGTGGCCGGGCAGCTCTGCGAAGGCCGAGCCTTCCCACAGCAGGTGATAGACGATGAGGTGGTTTTCGCCGCGCGTGAGCCAGGGCGAGAGCTCATGCGATGGCCGCGAAAGCAGGCACCACGGTTCGGTCATCTCCGCGTTGAAGAAGATGGCGGAATCCAGCTTGACGACCTTGAGCAGCTCGGCGAGCGCATCCATGGCTCGAGGCCACGGTAACACCGCCGCCGGACGAGCGGCAAAGCGCGGCGGACGATCGGTCAAGCCGCCGAGAAATTGCGGACTGTCGGTCAAAACGGGCGAACGCCGCGGCAAGCAGGCGACCCGTCTCGAGCGCTAGGTTGGCTTCATGAAACCAATCCTCACCACCGAAATGGCAGTCATGAAGAACAAGCTCCGCACCACCTGGATGGCGGGCAACTACGACTACTTTTCGCGCTACATGGAGTCGTCAGCCGTCGACTACCTGAACCTTTCCAAGCTGCGTCCTGGCTCGACGCTCCTCGACATTGCCTGCGGTTCGGGTCAGGTGGCCCTGCTGGCGGCACGCCAAGGGCACCCCGTCGTCGGCATCGACATCGCCGACAACTCCATCCGGGCGGCGCGTGGGCGCGCTCAGGCCGAGGGGCTCGATGCCCGCTTCGACATCGGCGACGCCGAGGATCTGCCTTATGCCGACGCGAGCTTCGACTCGGTGGTGAGCCTGTACGGGGCCATGTTCGCGCCGCGCCCCGAGGTCGTCGCCAGCGAGATGGCGCGCGTGTGTCGCTCCGGCGGCACCCTGACCATGGGCAACTGGACCCCCGAAGGCTTCATCGGCAGGATGTTCAAGACCTTCGCGCGCTTCATCGCGCCACCGGGGATGCCCTCGCCCGTTCTGTGGGGGACGGAGGCCGCCGTGCGCGAGCGTTTCGGCTCGTCGCTCGAGCCTCTGCAGTTCCGGCGCGTGCACTACACCTTCGACTACCCGTTCTCGCCGGAAGCCGTGGTCGACTTCTTCCGCGAGAACTACGGCCCGACCACGCAGGCCTTCGCCCAGCTCTCCGAAAGCGACCAAGCGGAGCTGCGGAAGGCCCTCACCGACCTGTGGACCGAGCACAACTTGGCGAGCGAGCCGAATCGCACGGTCGTCCCTGCCGAGTACCTCCTGGTTCACGGCATCCGCGCCTGAGACGGGCCTAGCGCGGGGGAGGGCTCCCCAGGGCTTTCCCCCGTGCTACCTCCTGCGGCGACGGACAGGTGGTCAACCTTTGCTTCATCTGCAAGCGACGCGCGGGGGGGCGGGATGCTCGGGTGCCCTGCTACTTCTGCGCGCGGGCGGTTGCGGATGCCATCGTGCGGCGCGAGGTGGCTTGGGTGCGGGCGCGTTTCGAGGTGACGGAGGAGCTCGAGCAGGCGCGCGCGCTGGCGCTCGAGCGGCGGCAGCCGCGGAATGCCGAGGAGGCGGCTGAGTACGCGCGCGCCGGGGCCGGCCTGGCGGCAGGTTATGTGGGGCTCGGCATGCAGGGGGCCGCCTTGATCACCGCGGCGTTGGCGCTGACCTGGGGGGTCACGGCCGAGGAAAGCTGGTCCTCGAGCGCGGCCGAGGTCGTGTTTGCTGGGACCCTCCTGTCCGACGCGGGGCGGAAGCTCCTGGTGGACGAGTTCGGCTGGGCCTCCGCGTAGCTCGGCCTTCAGCTCTGCCAGCTCAGCTCTGCCAGCTCTGCCAGCTCTGCCAGCTCAGCTCTGCCAGCTCTGCCAGCTCTGCCAGCTCTGCCAGCTCTGCCAGGTCAAGCCAGTCGGGCCAGCGCTGCGATGTCCTTGACCTCGAGCACGTGCTTGTCGCTGCCGTGGGTGACGCAGCGGATCATGGCGCGCCCCACCTCGCTCAGGGTGAGGGCCGGCAGGAAGAGCTTGAGCACCGGTACGAGCGGCATCAGCATGCGGTAGGCGCGCTTGAGGTTCTTCTGGCCGCTCACGGGCGTCATCACACCGGGCCGGAAGTTGTAGACCCCGCGCAGGGGCAACTTCATCAGGGCGTTCTCGGCTTTGCCTTTCACGCGTGCCCACATGACCGAGCCCCGCTCACTGCTGTCCGTGCCGGCGCCCGTGACGTAGGTGAGCACTAGGTTCGGGTTCAGGCGTGCCAGGATGGTCGCAAACCAAACCGGCGTGTCGTAGCTGATGATGGTGTAGTCCTCTTCGCTCATGCCGATCGAGCTCACGCCAGCGCAATAGAAGCAGGCGTCGTAGCCAGTGAGGCGGTTCTCGACGTTCGAGAGGTCGCGGAAGTCTGCCACCAGGCATTCTTCGAGCTTGGGGTGGCTGTGCCCCGCGCTTCGCCGCGAGACGGAGAGCACGTGCGTCGTGGCTGGATTCTCCAGGCACTCGAGCAGCACGCCTTCGCCCACCATGCCCGTAGCGCCCGTGACGATCACCCTCATGCGGGCGATGGTGAAGGTACGGCCGGCCCGCGGCAAGACACGGCAGAGCTGCATCCATGGGTTTTCGTTTGACGTGGGCGCACGCCTCATGCCAGGGCTGGACGGTGCGGCGGAGCTGGATCAGGGCGGGCGCGCTGGTCGCGGCTTGGGTCGCGAGCGTCGGCTGTGGGTCGCGCACGGGGCTCAGCGGGCTGTCGGGTGGCGACGGGACCGCCCTGGACTCGGGCGGGAGCCTGACCTCGGGGGGCAGCGTCGGGGTGGGCGGCACGCCGCAGGTCGGCGGCAGCTTCGGCGTCGGGGGGTCCGGCGACGGGACCGGAGGTGGCGGCGCGCCCAGCACGGGCGGCATGGTAGGCGTCGGCGGCGGGGGCATGCCGGTCCTGAACTGCCCGACGGGGCCCAATGATCCACGGCTTTCGGGCTTTCAGCCAGGTCTCACGGGAGCGCTCGACGTGGCGGACTTCGTCTCCGGCGGTCCGGTCGAGGCGCGCTGGACGGTGGGCTTGCTCGACTGCGACGCCGTCCTGCCCACGCCGAGCTTCACTGCGATCGGGACCGAGGAGCCCGTTCTCCTCCTCACGCCCGGGCGACCGGGCCTCTACGCCATGACGCTGGAGGCCACCTCCGAGCTCGGCCTCTTGGGAACGTGCGCCTTCGAGTTCTACGTCGCTGGCCGCGGGATCCGCGTCGACCTGTGTTGGGACGAGAGCACGACGGTGGACCTCGACCTCTACGTGCACACGCCGCTCAACCAGAACCCGTATTACGTGGGCGGTCCGCTCTACCCCTATTCCCTCTCCAGCTACGTGACCGTCGACACTTGCAATCCCATCAACTGCGGCGCCTTCGTCAGCTACGAGCGGCCGGCGTTCGGATATTCCGATTCGCCGCTCGACTTTTGCGTGGCCGGCCCAGCGGCGCAGGACTACCTAGACTGGGGGTTCTGCCCCAATCCGCGCTCCGGTCGCGACAACAATCAGAGCGCCGCCACGGGCTCGGCCGAGGTCGTGCAGATCGACAATCCCAGGGCCGGCGACGTGCTCAGGGTGATGGTGCAAAACTTCGACAATTTGCCGGCGACTCCGCACCTCTTTGCCTACTGTAGCAATCAGGCTGCCGTTGCCGTGACCCTCCCGGGCGAGCCCTGGGACCTGACGACCAGCCAGGAGCCGTTGCCCGGCGTGCTTTGGCGAGCGGTCGACATCGTCGCCCAGGACGTGAACGGCGCTGTAGGCTGCTCGTTCTCGGTACCCCACCTGCCCGGTACGGACGACCTGCCCTACATCACCGTCAACGACGTTTCGTACTGACGGCCGTCCGACGAGGTCGCCGGTCCGGTGCGCCCGATCAGAAGTGCTGCTCCATGATGTCGGCGGTGCCGTCGACGCCGGCTTCCAAGTGCAGGCGGTAGTCGTACTTGGTGGTGCGCGTCGCCTCACCTTCGTAGAGGTGATTGACGTTGCTGACGACGGCGATCACGGTGCCGTCCGCTGGTGCCTTGTCGAGGCGCAGGCAGGAGCTCCCGGTCTGGACTGGCTGGCCGTAGACGGCCGAGCCGTCGTCGGCGCGGTAAACCAGCTGCATGCGCATGTTTTCGCCGAGCGGCTCGAACTCCACGCGCACTTCGGTCCCGGCGCCTGCGCCGGCGGCCAAAGTCAGCGGGACCTGATTGGCGCCCGACCAGCCGGGCAGGGTGAGCGGCTCAGGCGTGAGCGTCGTGCCCTCGAGGGTCGTCTCGGCATAGGGGGTGAGCTGATGGGGAGGCGGCTCGGTCAGGATGCCGCCCGCGATCTCTTCGGCGCCGATGGTGCGCCCCCAGTTGCCTTCGATGGGATCCAGGAAAGCGTCCCGCCAGGGGCCGAAGTCGAGCAGCGCCTGCCTCGCCCGGTACTCCATGATGGCGTGCTGGGTCTGCTCGACGCCGAGGCCAGCGGCGAGCGTCTCGAGCACGTTGATGTGATCGCCATTGGCCCACAGCCAGGCGTTCGAGCCGGGCGACACGTAGAGCGCCAAGAAGTGCGAAAACACCGAATTGTACTGCGATCCGCCGGTGTAGTCGCGCCAGGTGGAGATCTGTCCATTCGGCCCCGTTTGGTTGACGCCTTCGGCATCCGGGCCACCGAAGCTGCCGTCTTGCAGCCAGCCGCTGTAGCACTCGATGGGCTGATGGGGCGCGAGGAAGGGCACGCCGTCGAGGAAGCCGACGCCGTAGTTCCCCGTCTGCTCGGCGGACATGTTCATCTGCAGCCAGGTGTTGCCGCCCTCGTTGAACCAGTGCGCCTTGCGTCCCGGCATCGACGCCATGACCGAGTGGATGTGCTCGTGCGTGATGCCGCCGCGGTCGTGGTTCACCACCGGGTACCAGGAAAGGAGGACCATCGGGTAGCCGTTGATGCCGCTCTGCCAGCCGCCGGTCTCGGTGTTCGAGGCGTTGTCCGTGCACAATCCCGAGCCGTACAGGTAAATGTTACTGAAATAGCCTTCCTGAGCGAGCTGATCGGGCGGCCAGCCCATCACGTCGCGCGCGAAGGCCATGTCCTCGTTCAGCTCGGCCAGCACCTGCCGAATGTCATCGTCGGTGATGTCGGGGTTGCGGTTGGGGCCCCAGATGAAGGCGAACCAGCCATCGGTGATGTAGCCGGCGACCTCGCTCTCGTCGCAGCCGAGGTACACTTCGAAGTTCGCCGGATCGATGTCAGCGAACTCTTCGGTGAAGTCGTAGTCGAGGTTGGGTTCGTAACCGGGGAAGGTGTACGGATCGCACTCGCCGAGAGGCAGTGGGGTGCCGCCCGTCGACGTGCCCGCGCCTCCGCTCGACGAGCTGTCGCCGCCGCTGCCGGTCGACGTGCCTCCGCTACTCGTGCTGCCACCGCTGCCGCCAGCGGCTGGACCGCCGCCAGTCCCCGGGTTCACGGTGCCGCCGGATCCGGTGGAAATGGCGCCGCCGCTGCCCGGACCGGCGCCGCCGGTCGTCGCTCCGTCCGTAGGCAGGTCGGTGCCCCCGGTTTCATTGCAGCCGAGAGCGACTGCAGAAACGAAGGCCAGAAGCGGAAGTTTGTTCGCGTGCGGGTTCATGACTCGTGTTCTTCGACTTTGGGAAAGCCAAGCTAGAAAGTGAGGCCCGAAGTGGGTGTGATGGGCGCGACGCTGCCGTCGCTCTCGAAGGTGAGCTTCTCGAGCGCGACTTGTCGCTTGTACGTCCCGCCGCCCGGACCGTTGCTCAGGTGGTAGACGAGGTACCAGTCCCCCGCGAACTCGGCGACGCCCGGATGACTCGTCGCCGCATCCTGACCCGCGTGCGCAGGCAATTCGTCCAGAATGGTGCCTTGCCCTTGCCAGGGTCCGAGCGGAGAGCTCGACGTGGCGTAGTCGATGGTCGCAGGATTCGCGCCGGCCGCGTAGAACAGGTAGTAGGTGTCCTCGCGCTTGGTGAGGAAGGGCGCCTCGAAGAAGTCGGGCGGCGTGGCCTCCACCATGGGGCCCGAGAACGAAATCATGTCGTCCGCGAGCGGCACGGTGACCATGCGCCAGAACCCGCCGTAAATCAGGTACGCCTGACCGTCGTCGTCCACGAACACCGTGGGGTCGATGGTGTAGACGGTTTGGCCCGGGTCGTCGTAGTCGAACTCGACCATCTCGACCGTGTCGTCGATGAGCGGTTCGCCGATCGCATCCGTGAACGGACCGAGCGGGCTGTCGCCGACGGCAACGCCAATGGTCATCGCGCCGCCGCTTTCGTTGATGGGCACGTACCAGTAGAACTTGCCGTCCCGCTCCACCATCTGGCTCGCCCACGCGTTCGCATTCGCCCACGCGAAGACGTCGAGAGTGAGCACGGGACCCTCGTTGTACGACCAGTTCACGAGGTCCGTAGACGAGAGCACGTACCAGTCTTCTAGGTTGAAACCCGTGGTTCCCTGGTCCCGACCGGCAGTGATGTAGAAGGTGCAGTCATGCACGAGGGGCGCTGGATCGGCGGTGAAGATCTCGCTGAAGAGCGGGTTTTGTCCGTTCGTTCCGGCCATCGGCGGGGTGCAGGTGCCGGGCGTGCCGCCCGAGCCCCCGTTGGTCTCGCCCCCGCTGCCGCTTTCGGTTCCGCCGCTGGCCGTCGTGCCTCCGCTGGCCGTGGCGCCGCCGGTGCCCACGGCTCCACCGCTGGCGGTCACCCCACCGCTGCCCACGGTCGTGCTGCCTCCGCTGGCCGGCGAAGCGCCGCCGCTGCTCGCGCTCGTGCCTCCACTGCCCGTGACGGGCATACCTCCGCTGCCAATGGGCGGGCCGTCGGAGGGCCCGGGAGTTTCGGCGCAGGCACCTAGCGAGCCAAACAGAGCCGAGCCGAACAGGGCCGGGCCGAGCAGGGCAGCAGCACGGATGAGCGGGCGGGGCTGAATCATCAGTTCAAATGAGTCGAGCGCACCCCCGCGTTCCATGCAGATTTCTGCGCGTCCCGCGGCGCGGGACCGGGCGGCTCCTATCCCTGCCCTGGAATTTTGCAGGCGCCGCCCGGATTCTCGTTTTGCTCCGAAAAAGGTAGCGGTTTCCGAGCTGCTGGTTTTTCTGCGAGTCGCTAAGGCAGCAGGGTCCGCACTGGTGACCGACCGCCCTCGGCCTCACCCGCGCGGCACATCGTTCGTTCGCTGCCGACATGCGGGAGGTGGCGACTCCATTGGCTCGCTCGGTGCTCGCTCGCGCGAGCAAGGAACCTTCATGCGGACTCTCGAGGTCACTGCGTCTCTTTCTGCGTTACTCCTGGCGCTCGGGTGCGTGTACGTCTCCGACGGCGGATTGGGAGACGTCAGTCCCGTGGGCAGCGGCGGGGGAGGGAGCGGAGGGGGCGGCGCCGCCAGCGGTGGCGCCTCCGTCGGCTCGGGCGCCGCGGGACCAGCTGGAAGTGGGGGCGAGACCAGCGGGGGCTCGAGCGGCGGCAGCGCCGCAACGGGCGGAGCGCCGAGCTCGGGCGGAGCGGGTGCCGGGGGCGGCAGCGGCGGCGCGCTGGAGCCGGCTTTCTCGTACTTCTACGCCACCACCGTCGAGAGCACGGGCGCGGACTGCTCGGTGCCGCCGCTGGCGGAGCCCGCCGAGCTGCCGTCGATCGCGAAGCTGCCCGATCCCTTCACGCGCATCGATGGCACGCGCCTGACCAAGAAGAGTGAGTGGCGCTGTCGGCGCGAAGAGATCAATCAACAGGCGCAGCGCTACATCTACGGCGAGAAGCCGACGCCGGACCTGGTCAGCGGTGTGGTGTCTGAGGCGCAGGTGTCGGTCCACGTCGAAGCCCAGGGCACCGCCATCGATTTCAACGCACAGGTGGTGCTGCCGCCGGGTGAGGGACCATTTCCCGCCATCATCAACGTGGGCGCCAAAGGTGGCTTTGGCGGCATTTCTCTCGGCGAAGAGCGCATCCTCGGCATGGGCGTCGGCATCATCTACTTCAATCACGGCGAGCTCGGTCAAGAAGGCGTGGCGGAGCAGTCGCGGGGCGATCCGAACCCCGGGAAGTTCTACGACATCTACGGCGGCACCCACTCGGCTGGCCTGTTGATGGCATGGGCCTGGGGCGCGAGCCGTTTGATCGACGTCCTGGAGCAGGCAGACGGCACCGTCATCGACCCCAGCAAGCTCGGTGTGACCGGCTGCTCGCGCAACGGCAAAGGCGCGTTTGCGGTCGGGGTGTTCGACGAGCGCATCGCGCTGACCATCGCTCATGAGACGAGCACCGGCGGTGTTCCCGTCTACCGCCTGGTGGACATCCTGAACACCGAGCGCACCGACCACAACTACTATGGCTTGAACTGGCTCAGCAACGACTTCGAGCCCTTCGTGTACGCAAACAACGTCTCGAACGCGGTCAAGCTGCCGATCGACACGCATTCGCTGGTAGCGATGATCGCGCCGCGTGGCCTGCTCGTGCTCGACAATCCTGGCGAGCCGCAAATGAGCGCGCCGGCGGGCCACCTGGGGACGGCTGCCGGTGCAGAGGTGTTCTCGGCGCTCGGCGTGCTCGGCAACGTGAGCTACCACTCGTCGGTCCCGGATACGGGGCACTGCGTGTACAAGGAAGACTACACGCAGCTGCTCACGCAGAGCATCGGCAAGTTCCTGAAGCACGAGAGCGACACCCCGGGGCAGTTCATCGTGGGCGCGGGCGCTGACGGCAACCTCGCCGAGTGGAAGACCTGGGAAACGCCGACGCTCGAGTGATTCGCCGCGTTTGGTCTATGCTCGGAGCCGTGACCTCGTACGTCGCGCTCCTTCGGGGCATCAACGTGGGCGGGAAGAACGTGATCCGCATGGCGGACCTGCGCGCTTGCTTCGAAGAGCTCGACCTCGTGGACGTGCAGACGTACATCCAGAGCGGGAACGTCGTCTTTCGCCCCACGAAAAAGACCCCGCCCGCCAAGCTCGCGCTCAACATCGAAAAGGCCCTGAGCGACGCCTTTGCCTACGACTCGCGCATTGCGCTCGTCTCGGCCGAAGAGCTGGCCACCGTCGTCCAGCAGGCGCCGCCTGGCTTCGGCAAGCAGCCAGAAAAGTATCGCTACGACGTTCTCTTTCCGTGCCCCCCGCTACGCCCGAAAGCAGTGCTGCCAGAGGTGCCGGTCAATCCCACCGTGGACACCATCAGCGCGGGTGACCGCGCGCTCTACTTCCGCCGACTGATCGCCAAGGCCACGCAGAGCAAGCTGAGCCGCCTCACGCAGCGGCCCGTCTACCAGGAGCTGACCATTCGCAACTGGAACACCACGACGCGCCTGCTCGAGATGGCGACCGCCTGACCGGATCGAGCCACCGAGCAGCGCGACGCACGCTTCGCATCCGGGCCGGCTTCGGCGCTAGCCGAGCACTATCGCGCACTTCCGCGGCGATGGTCCGTGGCGTCGCGCCCGGGGAAGCTCGGCCACAGAAAAGTCGTATCCTTGGGGCTATGGCTTATCGGATCGCGGGCGGGGTGCTGGTCGGGCTGAGCGTACTGGTCGGAGGCATGGCGTGCGGTGGAGGCGGCAAGCCTCCAGCCGACGCGACCAAGGTGCCGCCGTCGTCGATCCTGCTCGCGTCGCCGCCGCAGGGATTCTCCGCGCATCACCTGGGCGCACCCTACGATGCGAATTTCGAGCTCTTGGGGGGCAAGGCCGGCCGCAATCTGTTTCCCAAGGCCAGCGTGCATCAGGCTCCCCAGAACCGACTGGATACCGAAGTCGAGGTCGCGCGCGATCGGGAGCACCTGGCGGCTCACGCTTCCGCTTGGGGCCTGGCGTCGGCTGATCTGGCCGTGAGCCACGACAAGACGTACGTCAGCCGCCGCCTGGTCGAGGTCAAGGACGTGATCGAGCTCGACGAGACGACCGGCGCGCGCTCGGCCCCCGAAGGAGCCGTCTACTACCCGAGCAAGGTCTACGTCGGCTGGTCCTACGAGGTCGTGTGTCAGGTCGATCGCAGCCTGCTCGACGCGGACGCCGAGGCTGGCTTCCTCCTGGCGCGGGCCAAGGCCGAGGCGCTGTTCAAGAAGGAGGACGCGCGCTGCCGCGGGCTCGGACTGGGCGTGGAGTTCGACAGTCGCAAGGCCATCTTCGCCAAGTCCATCGAGGAGGTCGGCCGCAAGTTCCGCTCCTCGAGCCCCGTCCCGGTGCTGGTCGAGTGGCGGCGCATTCCCGGACGCAAGGGCCATCAGGATCCGGAGCCCAAGGCAGGTTGCGCGGGCACCGCTGGCTGCGAGCGCTGCGAGGCCTGGGAGTTCGCTCACCTGAGCTGGACCATCCCCGAGCGCGACAGTCACGGCGCCAAGTGGGACGTCGACGACTCGCCGCCGGACGTGCAGGTGACCGTGCGCGGTCCTGAGGGCATTCTGCTCAGCTCGCCGGAGTTTCAGAGCTTTGCGCTCGACTGGATGCTGGACAAGCCGGTCCGGCTGAAAACTGGTTCCAAGCTCATCCTCGACGCCAGCGATCGCGACACCATGGCGCACGACCCGGTCGCCACCATCTCCAGCGAACCCTTGCCGGCCTTCCTCCCCGATTCGACCTGGGAGCTCGCTGGCGGCCAGGTAGCGCTGCACGGTCGCTGCGTGCAGCCGGACTGAGGGATCGCGCGGCGGCTCGCGCCCGGGTGGGGTCGGCGTAGAGTCCCCCCAATGGCGCGCTTCCCCTGGCTAGCTCCCTCGATGTCTCTTCACGGCTCTGTCCGCCCGGTTCGAGCCTGCAGCGTCCTAGTGCTCCTCTCGCTCGGCGGCTGTAGCGAGACGTCGATGGCCCCTGGTCCCGGCAGCGGTGGGGCGGTGGGCACTGGCGGCGCTGTTGGCACTGGTGGTGCCACAGGAACCGGTGGCGCCACGGCGACCGGTGGCGCCACGGCGACGGGCGGCGCGACGGCCAGCGGCGGAACCTCGAGCGGGGGCGCGACGGGGAGCGGCGGCACGGCCAGCGGCGGAGCTGGAGCGACGGACAGCGGCGGCTCGAGCTCGGGCGGCGCGGGCGCGAGCGGAGGCTCGGGCGGGAGCCTCAGCTTCGAGCTCATCGTCGCAGGGGTGGACGCGACCGACAACGACGACTGTCAGCCAGCACCCAACGCGGGGACCTGCCCCCTCTACCCCGAGGATGCCACGAGCTTTGGCGAGAACCTCTCGCCATCCATGAACTGGGGGGCCGCGCCCCCGGGAACCCTGAGCTTCGCGCTCACCTTGGTCGACCTCTCGAACAACGACTTCGCGCACTGGGCGCTTTGGGACATTCCCGGCGAGTCGCTTGCGCTTCCGGGCGAGCTGCCGGAAGGCGGCGTGCTCACTGGCCCTACCGAAGCAATGCAGGCAAACAACTTCGGTGGTACTGCCTACTTCGGCTCCGGCCAGTGCATGAACGTCTACGAGTTCCGCCTGTACGCACTGGATACGGCCACGCTCGCGCCAGCAAATGCGGCGGATCCGGACAGCGTCATTACGGCGCTCGAAGCACTCACGCCGCTGGGCGAAACGTTCGTGCGCATGCAGAGTCGCGACTACTGCCCCTGAGCGGGTCGTGGAAGGCCCATCCGATTGCAAAAAAGCCCAGTTCCCGTCGTTCGATCGGAGATTCGCATCCTCCCGGACGCGCGGCGGGTGATTTCCAAGCCGTTCCTGCCAGGTGGGCCGCCATCGGCGGACGGCCGGCATCGCATCGAGCGCATCCTGGACCGCGTCCTTTCCCTCTCCGACGACGCCGTCGCCACCACCTTGACCGAGGTCCAGCAGCAGTTTGCGGAGCGACACGTCGATTTTACGTCCGTGCTCGACCATCATTTCGGGCTCGTCGCTCATCGACTGCACCAGCCGGGCGAGCTGTCCGTGGATCGCCGCCGTCTCATCGGGGCCTACTTCACCCACGAGTACAGCATCGACGCGGCGGCGCTCACCAACCCGTCGCTCGTGCGCGCACCACACCAGGAGGGTGTGCCCGATGGTGCGGTTCGCTTCGTCATGAGCCTGCGCGCGATTGGAGAAGGCCACCTGTCGTCGATTCAGTTTCGCTCCGGCCTGCTCGATGACAGCGCCCGCATCACCCTCGATGAGCCGAGTCGTTTCGCCCGTACGGCGCTTCATCGTGCGCCCATCTATGACCGCAACGTCTTTCGCGCCAAGCTGAGTGAGCTCGACACCCACAGCGAAACGGTCGACCGTCTGCTCGAGCAGCTGCCCGAGCGCTTCACCATCGAGCAGCTGGACGCGCGCATCGTCGAGACCGAGCAGGCGTCGGCTACCGATCCGGCCGTGCTCCAAGGCCTGCGGACCATTCACTGGCTGGCTTCCTCGAACTACGAGAGCACCTTCCACGGTGACTCCCAGCTCTCGGAGCGCGTGCTGTTCCCAGCGGCACCCAGCGAAAGCCAGGGCATGGAGGACGCTCGCTTCGTGCGCTTTCAGTACGACGACGGCAGCGTCACCTATTTCGCTCCGTACACCGCCTACGATGGCCGTCGCATCCTGCCGCAGCTCATCGAGACGCGCGATTTCATGACGTTCCGCGTTTCCACGCTCAACGGCAGCGCCGTGCAGAACAAGGGTATGGCCCTCTTCCCGCGACCCATCGATGGGTCCTTCGTCGCGCTCGCCCGACTGGACGGAGAGAACAACTTCCTCATCCGCTCCAAGAACGTCAGGTTCTGGCATGAAGAGCGGCTCCTGCAGACGCCCCGGGCTCCGTGGGAGTTCGTGCAGCTCGGTAACGCCGGCTCGCCGATCGAAACGGCCGCCGGCTGGTTGGTCATCACTCACGGCGTCGGCCCGATGCGACGGTACTGTCTGGGCGCGCTCTTGCTCGACTTGCACGACCCATCCAAGGTCTTGGGCTGCTTGGATCAGCCTCTGCTCGAGCCCGACCCCGACGAGCGCAACGGCTACGTGCCGAACGTGCTCTACTCTTGTGGGGGCATGGCCGTCGGCGACCTCCTGCTGCTCCCGTACGGCTTCTCCGACGTCGGCGCGCGCATTGCAACGCTGAAGGTCGACGACCTCTTGGCTGCGCTCACGTAGCGGAGCGCGCCTTTGACAGGGTGCTGAAAAAGCACCCTGGCCACGAGAAACAACCGTGCCCGCGCGGATCGATGCGCCCGGGAAGGTGCGAAAACCCTCACCTTAATGGGGTTTTCGCACCGCACGCGCACGGCCGCCTCCCGCGCGGAGAAGCACGCAGGGTGCTGAAAAGCCCTTTTTCAGCACCCTGCTAAGACGCGCACGTAGAGCCCGAGGTAGTCGTCCACCATGCGATTCGCGTCGAAGCGCCGCTCGGCGACACGGCGGATCTTCCTGCGGTCCAAGAGGCTCGAGCGGCTCACGGCGTCCACCGCGCCCTCGACGTCGGACACGAGGTAGCCGGTCACGCCGGGCTCGATGAGCTCTGGCAAGGAGCCGAGTGGGTAGGCGATCACCGGAGTCCCGCAGGCCATCGCTTCGACGACGGATAGACCGAACGGCTCGGCGAAGGCGATGGGATGCAGAAGCGCAGCGGCCGCTCCGAGCACTTCCGCGCGCCGTCTTGGGTCGACGGAGCCGAGGTACTGGACGCGGTCGCCGTCGACGTGCGGCAGCACCTGGTCACGAAAGTACGCTTCGTCTTGGACGATTCCGCAGATGACGAGGCGCCGCCCGCTCCGGCGAGCGATCTCGATGGCTGCCCGTGTGCCCTTGTCGGGGTGGATGCGGCCGAAGGCGACCAGGGATTCTCCGCCCTCCGGCGACAGCGGCAGCGCGGCGAGATCGATGCCGTGGTGAACGGTGCCGAGGTAGCGCAGGCCGGGAGCGCGATCGGCCATGGAGATGGACACGAAGTGGGACTTCGAGGCGTGCAAGTACGCAGGCAAGATGCGTGGCCCGGAGAAACCGTGAACGGTTGTGAGCAAAGGCGCCTTGCAGTGCTCCGCGAACGCGAGCGGGAGCCAATCCAGGTGACTATGGACGAGGTCGAATTCCGCGGAGCGTGAGAAAGCGTGCGCTATGTGGAGGGCTTCCGAGACGCGGCCATCCTGGCTGAGGTCCTCCGCATAGCCCCGTGCGCAAACGCCGTCGAGCGGGGCAGAGGTCACGGAGTCGAGTGTGGCGAACAGCGTTACCTCTACGCCACGCGCCAAGAGGCCCTCCGTGAGCAGACTCGCGATCTGTTCCCAGGGACCGTAGTGCCGCGGTGGCGTGCGCCAAGCGACAGGAGCGAGCATCGCCACTTTCACCCGGCCGGCGCCCCCAAGCGAGCGGAGGCGTTTGCGCTGCGCAATTCGAGCAGCGCGGTCAGGAACGACAGCGTCGATTCGGCGCCCTGATTCTCGTTGACGCGCTCGATGTGCAGGCCGTCGCGGCAGCCACCCGTGGATGCGTCGTAGAGCGACAGGCGCAGGTGATTGTAGCCGAGGAACCAGTCGAAGGCGCTGCGCCCGCAGCGGGCCCAGCGTGGGTCCTTGCTCACCCGCAAGGCATCCAAGCTCGCCGACACCATCGCCGCCGCCTCCACCGGTTGTTGATCGAAGTCGGCCTTCTCCGTGCCCTTCGTAAAGAAGCCATTGTTGCCCACGGGAGAAAACAGACCTTCCGCCGAGAGTTGCTTGGAGGCCAGCCAATCGAGCGAGTCGAGGCCGATGCCGCACGTCGCTTCATCGTGCGTTGCCTCGCCCGACACGATCAGCGCTTGAGACAAGCGTGCATTCTCGTAGGTGAGGGACTCTTCGAACCACAGCCAATCCGGCGTTCGGTTCTGCTCGAAGAGCCTACGTAGCTCGCCCACGAGGCTGCGCCGCAGGGCCTCCACGAGGCTGTCTCCGCCGAAGGCCCGCAGGTACTCGTTGATGCCCAGCAGGGAGTACGCCCACGCGCGCGGGCTCGAGAATCGGCTGACGGGTGGCAGCGCAGCGTGAAAAAGCTCCCGCGCCAGGAATTGGCGGCCTGGTTCCGGACAGCGCCCGACCACCGTACCCAGTGCCCACACCGCTCGACCGTGGCTGTCCTCCGAGCCCGTCTCTTCCAGCCAGGTGCGCGAGTAGGACATGAAATTCCTGAAGCGCTTGGTGTCGGGGTTGAAGGCATAGGCCACGAACGCCAGGTAGCGTGCCGTCGCTGCGCGAACCTCGTGGCGACGAGCAGCACTGCTTTCCTCCAGCAAGGTCATCAGCGTGAGCGCCCGGGCATTGTCGTCCAGGCAGTAGCCTTCCTCGTAGCGGGGTACGTCGAACGTGGCGTGCTGCAGGAGGCCCGTGTCATCGGTCAACGTACGCAGGTGCGCCAAGTTCAGCTCGGGCAGGTCGGTGGATGTGGCGAGCGGCCAGGTCGGGGGCAGGGTGCGTCCTTGTGGCTGCCCGTCCCGCGCACGGGCGAAGCTCTGCAGGTAGCTCTGCGCGACGAGGGGCCAGGAGCTGCCGAGCGCGTGTGCGTAGGCTCGCTGTCCGACGGCGGTCCGCAATGCTTCGTCAGCCAAGAGCTCGCTGGCTGCTCGCGCGATCGCTGGCGCGTCGCGAGGCTGTACGAGGACTCCGCGTCCATCGGCCAGGAGCTCGCGTGCATGCCAAAACGGCGTGGAAATCACGGGGCGCCCGGCCGCCACCGCGCGAGCCAGAGTTCCAGAAGTGCTCTGCTGGGGGTTGAGGTACGGCGTCACGCACACGTCGGCGGAAGCGAGGAATCCAGCGAGCTCGTCGTCGTCGACGAAGCGATCGTGGAAGACGACACTGCGCTCGAGTCGCAGACGGCGGACGAGCACCAGGAGTGACTGGCGATACGCCTCGCCATGTCGCTCTTTCACGTGGGGGTGGGTGGTGCCGAGCACGACGAAGATCGCCTTGGGGCACTGCTCCAGGATGGCTGGCATGGCCTCGATGACGAACTCGAGGCCCTTGTCCGGAGAAAGCAGACCGAAGGACAGGATCATCGGGTGGAGTCCGAGCGCACCCTCGTTGGGCGCTCCGGGTGGCGCCAGCGGAATTCCGTGCGGAATGACGTCGATGCGAGAAGCGGACACGCCGTGCAGATCCTGCAAGGTGCGCGCTCCATGCTCGCTCATCACCACGAGACGCTGCGAAAGGTCGATGACCTGGTCCAGGGTGGCGCGCTGCACCGGCGACGGCGCGGTGAGGATGGTGTGCAGTGTGGTGACCACCGGCATGCGGAGCTCGTGCAAGAGGGCGAGCACGTGGCTGCCGCACTTGCCGCCGAAGATCCCGTACTCATGTTGCAAGGACACGACTTCGACGCCGCCGGTGTTCAGGTACTGCGCGGCGCGCCGGTAGGACGAAAGGTCGTCCTCGTCGATCTGGAAGCGGACTTGCTCCGGGTAGGCGTGCTGCTTGCCGCTGTCGTTCATCGCGACGACAGAAACGCCGAGCTCTGGCGCCGCTGCGCTCACGGCCATTGCTAGATCCGTGGTGAACGTCGCGATGCCGCACTTTCTGGGCAGGTAGTTGCCAACGATGGCCAGGCGACGCCGAGGGAGCGGGTCTTTCGCGGGGGGGTGCATTCGGTCCTCCTCTTTCTGCCTGCCCTCGTCGGAGCGAGCTTTTTCCGTGAAATGGGTGGCCTCGCTGCGGGCTCGAACGCGCCCGCGCCTTCGATGAGTCGCACGCGCCGGCTCGGGACGACCAGCTCACGAGGCTGGCCAGGGAGATCGGTCTCTCACCAATCTGGGCTTTCCTTGCCGGTGCGATGAGCGCAAGGTGTCTTGGTGCTAGCACTTCCGCTACGGAAGATTGCCAGCCGGGAGACCATAGCAGAATGCCGGGCGAGGTTCCGAACGAAGTGGTGTTGGCGCGACTCGGCATTCAAGTCGCCGTCGTCGCTCTGGAATCTTTGCTGGAGCAAACGAGCGTTCGCCCACGCATGCAGAAGGCACTTGCCTCGGCAGAAGTGGTAGAGGCCTGTCAGAGCCTGAAGGCCGCACGGGCATTGCTCGAGCGGCTCGAGGACGAAGCAGCCAGAATCGTTTGATCGGGCTCTGCCATCACGGGCTGGTGGCAGGGATTTCGTCCGTCCAGACGACGAAGCGCTCGAGCTGGTTCGGACCGTACGTCGTGGCGATCGCGACATCTGCTGCGTCCCGTCCACGCGCGATGAGGACACGACCGATGCGGGGCACGTTGTTGCGCGGGTCGAAGACGTGCCACGCCCCGCCCAGGTAAGCCTCGAACCATGCGGCGAAATCCATGGGGCCGTATGGAGGTGGGACTCCGATGTCGCCGAGGTATCCAGTGCAGTAGCGCGCGGGGATGTTCAGGGCGCGGCAGAAGGTGATGGCGAGGTGAGCGAAGTCCCGGCAAACCCCGCGCCTCTCGGTGAACGCATCCCACGCGGTCTTGGTCGAGCTGGCGTGCTCGTAGCCGAAGGCCAGGTGCCGATGGACGAAATCACACACGGCTTGAACGCGTCCCCAGCCGAGCGGCGCACCACCAAAGAGCTGCCAGGCCGTTTCCGAGAGCCGATCGGTTTCGCAGTAGCGACTACCGAGCAGGAAAGGCAGCACGTCGTCGGGCAGATACTCGACGGGATGCTGCTCGCCCATGCCCCAGGATGGCTCGGGTCGGCCGCCGTCCCTCACCACGCCGAAGGCAGAGATGGTGACGAGGCCGCTCGGCGCCACCAAACGATTGCACCAGTTGCCGAAGGGATCTCGGTAGGCGCTGATCGGAACCGACGGCTGGATGCGCATGTGATCGGGCAGGACGATGTCGGGGGCCCGACTGAAGTGGACGTTGAGCGTGAGGCTCATCGGCGTGGGCTGGGGAAATCGATAGACGAGCTCGTAGCCGACGCGCACTTGCATGACAGTCGCTTACACCGCTACGGCTCAGGGCACAGGTCCATTCGTGCCTGCGGCGAGAATGAAACCTGCCGGACGCAGTTGCGGGGCGCCGCACAGGCCCTGCGACCGCGCGCGTTGCGGCGCCGTGCTGGATCCGTGAGACTGCCAGCAAGATGGTCTCGGTGCGCTGGAAATTGGCTGCGCTCGTCGTGGCGTCGTCCGTGCCCGTGCTGATCGGAGCGGTCGCTAACGAGCAGGCGGCGGAAGAGCGCATCCTGGAGGAAGCGGCCGAGGACATCGAAGCTGTCGGGGAGCGCTTCGACGATAGCCTCGAGGAGTACGAGAAGAACGCTCGCTTGGCGCTCACCTTCGGCGCCGAGAGCGGGTTCTTCCAGCGTGCGCTCGCAGCGGGCGACAAGGAGCGGGCCCAGCGCTTCGCCGATCGACTCGGCTTGGTCTACAAGCATCGCGTGATCCTGGTGGCCGACGCCGCCGGGCAGATCCTGGCGGGCGTCAAGACCGAACGCGGTCCTGCGTCGCTTTCGCCGAGCTCGAGCGACGAGTTCGCTGAGCTGCTCGCCGGCAAGCCCTTGACCGGCCTCATCCCGGTCAAGCTCCCGGAAGGCCCGGGGTACACCATGATCAACGCGGCCCCCGTTGCACTCGAGGGCAAGCAGGTGGGCGTGGTGGCGCTGCTTTCGCCCATGAACGAGCGCTATCTGGCGCATCTGGAGCGGAAGATCGACGCGCAGCTGGCCCTGCACGTGAAGGGCACGCTCCTCGCCAGCACCAAGGGACACTCGGCACCCGAGCTTCGCTCCACGAAGCCGGGCGTCAGCGTCGCGACGCAAGGCAAGCACCTGGTCGCGGTGCGCACGTTCCGGCCCAAGGGGCTGCAGCGTCCGGATTTGGTGGTCGAGCTCACCGCGTCGCGCGACGTGACGAAATTTCGCGACACGGTGCGTGCAGACTTGGCCAAACACCTGTCGGTGATCGGAGCCTCGTGCGCCGTGGTGCTCTTGATCGCGCTTTGGTTTGCGTCGCGCATGGGTCGCATCATTCGCGGCATCGACGACGCCGCGGGGCAGGTCAAAGAAGGACACTACGTCACCGCTCCTGCGGTGCGCACCGGGGACGAGCTGGAGAGCCTGACCATCCACTTCAACGAGATGGTGCAGGGCCTGAAAGAGCGCGATCGTCTGAAGGAAACCTTCGGTCGCTACGTCACGCGCCAGGTTGCGGATCACCTGATGAAGGCGGAGCAGCAGCTGGGCGGCGAGCTCGTGCCAGTGACCATTCTCTTTTCCGACATTCGCTCCTTCACCAGCATCAGCGAGAGCATGCCCCCGCGCGAGCTGCTCGACTTCTTGAACGAGTATTTCAGCGGCATGGTGGAGAGCGTGCTCACCCACAACGGCGTCGTCGACAAGTTCATTGGTGACGCCATCATGGCCGTTTTCGGTGCGCCGGTGCCCGAAGAGGGCGATGCGCTGAATGCCGTGCGTTCGGCCCTCGACATGCGGGCGCGCCTGGAGGCGATCAACGAGGGCTTCCGCCAGCGTGGCCTACCCGAGATCCGCACCGGAGTCGGGCTGCACACCGGCCAGGTGGTGGCCGGGAACATGGGTCACGCCCAGCGCATGGAGTACACGGTGATCGGCGACGCGGTGAACCTGGCCTCTCGCCTCGAAGGCATGACCAAGGAGCTCGGCTGCGACGTCATCATGTCCGACGACCTCTACTTGCAGGTCGCCGACGTCGTCGTGGCCGAGCCTCTGCGCAAGATCAAGGTCAAGGGCCGCGAGCAGGAAGTGCTGGTTCATCGGCTGATCCGCTTGCGCGAAGCAGCGGAGTAGCCGTCACAGATCGTCTGGGCAGGCTGCGGCAACGTCCTCGCACACCGCGGTCGCCATCGTCGCTTCGTCCGAGGCCTGGATGTACTCCGCCAGGCCATCGGTCGTCAGCGTGGAGCAGGTCTCCGCGGGGTACAAGAACACTTCCGTCTGCTCCAGCCGGTCGGTGAGACACTCTTCGATCTCTCCCACTGTGGCCTCGCAGGTCTCACTCGGCTCGATGCACGGTGGGACCGGAGGCACTGGTGCGACCTCCGGATCTTCTTCGCACGACGTTTGGGCCTCACTGCAGGCCTGTCGCAGGTCCGCCTCGGAGGCCATGTCCCCCACGAAGCCGTAGAGCAGCGCTGCCGCGGCATAGCCGTAGTACGCGCATGGGTCGGCGCCGTCGATTGTCTCGGTCGCCGTATCGGTCCAGGCGCTGCACAGCTGCTCTGTCTCGTCGGCTGTGAGCTCGTTCGCGGCCTTGTCTTCGGGAAGACCGGAGTCAATTTCGCCGCTGCTGGTGGTCCCCGGGCACGCGGTGAGCGAGCTGGCCAATGCGGCGCACGTGGCCGCTCGTTTCAAAAATTTCATTTTAAGAACCCTCCTGGGTCGAGTGTAGCCCAACTCGCCCGGTTTGCCCCCGAGCCTACCCACGCGCCGGTCCTCGAAGCGAGGGCCGGCGGGCGGGGGGCTATCGGGTCACTCACTCGGCAGGTTCAGGAACGAACTCGGGGCAGCTGGTGGCGACATCCTCGCAGGCCTCGTTCACGTCACCTGTTGCCGCCTCGACGTCCGCCATGTACGCCTCGAGGCCGTCGAGGCTGAGCGTTTCGCAGTCCTCGTCCGGGCTGAGGGTCACCACCGACAGGTCGAGCTGCGCGTCAAAACAGGCCTCGAGCTCTGCGACCGTGGATTCGCAGCCCTCGGTCAGAGTCGGGCACATGGGATCCGTGGGCTCGCCCCCGGTGTCTTCGCAATACGTTTGCTGGCCACTGCACACCACTTGCAGGTCCGCCTCATCCGTCGAGGCGCCCAGGGCGTAGTACAGGGCCGCAAAGAAGTACCCACCGCCGACACACGGGTTGTCGATGGGTTCCACCGCGTCGGTGGCGGACTCCGTGAAGCCGTCGCACAGCTGCTCCTGCTCGTCCTCGGTGAGCTCGCCGCCTGGCTTGTCAGCCGGCAATCCCGAGTCGGTACCGCCACTGCCGCACGCAGTCAGGAGACCTACCATTGCCGCGACGGCAGCACTCTTCGACGTATGCTTGAACATCTTCATTACCAAGAAACCTCCGCAATGCCTGGGGAACCTTTCCCCGCGGCGCGAGGCTAGCGCGCTTCCTGCAACTTTCGCAGGGGGGCCGAACTCGAGCCTGCTGTCCTGGGTCAACGCGCCTGTCCTCGAAGCCCGAAAGCAGGCCGCACGACCGATTTGGGGCCTCAGAGCCCGTCGGGGCATGCCGCGGTGACCTCCTCGCAGGCCACGGGCTCCATGATCGCCTCGACGCCTTCCAGGTACTCCGTCAGGCCCTCCAGCGTCAGCGTTTCGCAGGTTTCGGCTGGGTTGTAGAGGGTGCGCACGGCGGCCAGGCGGCCGTCGAGGCAGTCCTCGAACTGGCCGACGGTCGCTTCGCAGGTCCCGCTCGGCTCGCCGCTCGCCAGGCAGGGCTCTGGCATGGGCTCTTCGACGAGCTCCGGGTTGTCGTCGCAGTACTGCTCGTTCAGCGTGCAGAACTCCTGCGCCGCTGCCTCGTCGATCGTCCCGTCATCGTAATAGTAGTAAATCGCCGTCCCCGTGTACGCGGTGGAGGTGCAAAGGTCGATCGCGGCGATCGAATCGGCGATGGCCTCGTCGTAGGTCTCGCACAGCTGGTCGATCTGGCTGTCGCTGAGCTCGCTCGCTGGCGTGTCCTCAGGCAAGCCCGAGTCGACTTCCGCAGTGCCGCCGGTGCCGCTGCCACCGCTCCCGTCCGTTCCGCCAGTCCCGTCGCTCTCACCGCCGCCGCACGCTGCCAGAGAGCTCACGAACGCCGCCGCCAAGGCGCAACTAGACGCCTGCTTGAACATGTTCATTTTCAAAGAACCTCTGCAGTTTAGGGGACTTTCCCGCACCGCAGGGTACCCCGGGTTCGGCGATTCCACAGGACCCCCTGATGAGGCGCTCATTTCTGGGCAGCCTCCGTACGGAAGGCCTCCGTACGGCGCGGCTCGGTACAGCGCGGCTCGGTGCAGCACGGCTCCGTACAGCAGGGGCGGAGCACCGGGTCGCGATCGCGCTGCCCTGGGCGTCCCCTTTTCCTTGAGATCGTGAGCGCTTGGGGCATGATCGTAGCGTGCGCGCTTCTTGGCATTTCGCCGCCTTCCTCTTGCCGACCACGTTGGCCATGTCGGGGTGCCGCATGTCCTACGAGCTCTTGGAGGACGGCCTGGGTGGCGCGGGCCCCGATGGCACGGGCGGTTCCGGCACGAGCGTCGGGGGTACTGCATCGAGCACCGGCGGCTCAGGATCGGGAGCGGGTGGGCTTGGCCCGGGCGCGGGAGGCTCCGGCAGCGGGACCGGAGGCTCAGCGAGCGGCGGCGGAGGTTCGGGCAGCGGGACCGGTGGGTCGGCGAGCGGAGGTACTGGGAGCGGAGGTGCTGGGAGCGGAGGTGCAGGGAGCGGAGGTGCAGGCAGCGGCGGTGCAGGCAGCGGAGGCGCAGGCAGCGGAGGCGCAGGCAGCGGAGGCGCGAGCAGTGGAGGCGCTGGGAGCGGCGGTACCGGCAGCGGTGGCGCAGGAAGCGGTGGAGCGGGTGGAGGAGGAGGCGCAGGCAGCGGAGGCGCGGGGAGCGGTGGCTCTGGCAGTGGTGGCTCGGGGGGCACGCTCGTCATCGACTATCCGGTGACCACCACCGCTGACGAGGACGATCCCGGCGCGACAGTGGGAAGCCCTGGGCAAACCGGCCTTTCGCTTCGCGAGGCTCTGGACTTGGCCAACACCACGCCTGGCTCACAAACGATCGGCCTCGAGACGGCGACCACGTATGGGCTGGACGCCGTGCTGCCGCTCATTACCGAGGGCATGATCCTGGCCGGCGAGGGCGCGAGTCTGGATTTTTCCATGGCGGGGACCGCCACCCCCTGCATCAACACCAACGCATCGGATGTGACGATTCAGGACCTGGAAATCAGTGCCTGCAACGGCGAGCCCATCTTCATGTCCAACATTGCGTCCACCGGGCTCGAGGTCTTGCGCTGCTACATCCACGACAACGGGGAGGGCGTGACCTTGGCCGGGACCGGCACGCTGATCCAGGGCAATCGCATCACGAATAGCGGTGGGACGGGCCTGAGCATCAACGGCCCGAACGCGCAAATCCGGGACAACGAGATCTTCGATAGCAGCACCTACGGCATCTACCTTGCCAACGCCGCGTCTGGCTTCGTTTTGGTCGGCAACCTCGTCGTGCGCTCGGACGTAGGTTTGCAGCTCGGCGTCGGTGTGTCGGGCGCCACCCTGTGGTTCAACACCGTGGAAGGGTCGAGTGGCTACGGCCTCTCGGTCGGTCTCGCCTCGGGCCTGGACTTCCGCAACAACATCGTGACCGGGGGTGGCAGCTGGGCCCTCAACGCGACAGATGCGCGCTTCACGGTGATCACGCACAACCTGCTTTTCGGCAATGCCTCCGGCGGCTGCAATAACTGCACGCCGGGCGCTCCGTACCTGACGAGCGACCCTCAGTATGCGAACGCCGGCGCGGACGACTACTCGCTTGGCCCGACCAGCCCTGCCCTGAACGCGGGCGTGGACGTCGGCGAGGACCGAAACGGCGCCTCGGCCGGCAATTACGACGGCGCGGCGCCGGACCTCGGCTACCTGGAAGCGAACTAACGCCACCCTTTGGCTCGCGCCGCCCCTCCCGGGACCGCGCAGCGCGGCCCCGGGTCCTGGCTCGGCTTACTTCACGATCTGCAGGGTGCAGTTCACCGTGCAGAGCTGGCCGTTGACGGTCGAGCCGGGCGGATCGCATTGCTCGCCCGACTGCAACAGGCCGTCACCGCACGAGGCTTCGATGCGGCAGTCCGACGCGCAGCCGTCATTCGAGCGGGTCCTGCAGGTCTCGTCGCCGATGCCGTCGCACTGGTTGTTGTTCGTGCAGGTGGTCCCGTTCGAGCACTGCTTTCCGTTGTCGCATTGCTCGGGCGACTCCGTCGTCCCGTCGCCACATACCGGCTCATCCGTGCAGATCGACGAGCAGCCGTCACCGGACTGGTTGTTGCCGTCGTCGCACTCCTCGGTGAACGCACCGGAGGAGTTGGTGTCTTGGAAGCCGTTGCCGCAGTACTCCCACTGACAGACCGCGCTGCAGCCGTCGCCGCTGGTGTTGTCGCCGTCGTCGCAACCTTCGCTGCCCTCGCGCGTGCCGTTGCCGCACACGGTCGTCAGCTTGCAGCCACCGCCGGGTGCGCCCACAGCCGTGCAGCCCGTGCTGCCCGCGGCTCCGTCGTCGCACTCTTCCCCGGCGTCGAGGATGCTGTCGCCACAGACGGCCAAGCTGCAATTGATGCGGCAGTTCGCCGGAGCGGTCGGAGCAGCGGGGTCACACTGTTCGCCCGGAGCTTCGACCACGCCGTTGCCGCAGCCTTCGAACAAGCACGCAGCCGAGCAGCCGTCGCCGGCAACCGGCTGGCACGTCTGGGCACCGCAGGTCGCGTCCGAGGTGCAGTTCGCGCCTGTGCCTCCGCACTTGCCGCCGTTGTCGCACTCTTCGCCGGCGTCCACCTGGCCGTTGGCGCAGAAGGGCTCGACCAAGCAGAAGGCACTGCAGTCGTCGCCAGCGGTCCTGTTGCCGTCGTCACAGGTTTCCCCGAGACCGACGTCGAGGATCTGGTCGCCGCAACGGGGCACGGTGCAAGCGTTCGCATCGGTGCTGGGGCGGCAGGTCGCAGCGTTCATGTCTGCGTTGTCGCACTCCTCACCCTGCTCGAGCAGGCCGTTGCCACATTCGATGACCGTGCACTCCTGGCTGCACTGACCCGCCACGGTGATCGGATCGGCCGGGTTCGTGAAGTCACAGGGCTCGCCGTCGCCGGTCGAGGTGACCCCGTCACCGCAGTAGAACTCGAGCACGCAGCCGACGGTGCAGCCGTCGCCATCGAAGCCGTTGGCGTCGTCGCACTCTTCCCCGGCGTCGGTCAGACCGTCGCCGCAGAAGGCATTCGTGCAGTCATTGCGGCAGGTTGCCGGCGCGCCCGGAGCGGCGAAGTCGCAGGCTTCGTCCGTCTGGTCGATGCCGTCACCGCAATACTCCACCAGGCAGTCCGAGGAGCAGCCGTCGTTCGAGCTAGTGTTGTCATCGTCGCACTCCTCGGAGCCCTCGATGACGCTATTGCCGCACACCTCGAGCTGGCAGTTCCAGGAACAGCTGCTGGCGGCCGTGCCGTTGTCGAGCCCGTCGTCGCAGGCCTCGCCGAGAGCAACGTCCGTGGTGGCGTCGCCGCAGTAGCGGAGCTCGCAGGTGTCGCTGCAAGTGTCGCTGCCGGTCGGGCCGTCGTCGCATTCCTCGGCGCCACCGACGATCTCGTCGCCGCAGACGGGGCCGAAGGTGCAATTCGTCAGGCAGCCGTCCGTGGGATCGCCGTTGCCGTCGTCGCAGGATTCGCCTGCGTCGACGATGCCGTTGCCGCAGATTTCGTCCTGGCAAGCCGAGCTGCAGCCGTCGCCGTCGACGCTGTTGCCGTCGTCGCACTGCTCACCGCTCTCCTCGATCAGGTTGCCGCAGCCTTCGACCTTGCAATCCCAGGAGCAACCGTCGCCGCTGCGCGTGCGGCAGCTCGTGTCGGGCAGGCTCGAGCACTGCGCGGTCGAGGTGCAGGCCACGCCGTTGGTGCAGTGCTTGCCGTTGTCGCAGGCCTCAGCACCTTCGGTGAAGGTGTTGCCGCAGGTGGGCACGAACTGGCAGGTGCCGCTGTTGCAGGTCTGCCCCGCCGGGAGCGGGTTCGAGGGGCTCGGGTCGCACTCCTCGCCGACGTCGGTCACACCGTTGCCGCAAGCGCAGGTGACCGTGACACGCACCGTTGCCGTGTCCGTCTCGCCGCCGCCGATGTTGGCGACGTAGGTGAACGTGTCGATGATGTTGCACCGATCGGCCGGCGGCATGTAGAGCACGCAGGTGCCGCGTGTGCCGCACTCGCAGCTATTCGTTGCCGCACAGTTGGCCACGTCCGTGTAGAGCTCAGCAGTGCCGCCGAGCGCCGTGGTCGGGCTCACGCTTTCGAGCGAGAAGTCCAGATCCTGGCAAATCGCCTCGCCGGCTCGGTCGTTGGCGAGGACGTCGACGTACACGTCCGTGTTCAGAGCGGTCGCGTCGAAGTCGTCGTTGGCTGCACCTTCGGCGGAGCAATAGCCGACAGGACCGTCGTCCTGGCAGGTGGCACCCGACGCGCAGTCGGCGTCGCTCTCGCACGCTTGGGCGAAGAAGTAGCACTCGCCGCCGTTCGACTTGGTGCAGAAGACGAAGCCGGAGCCATCGGTGGTGCCCTCCATGGCGTCGCCTTCGAAGGACATCTCGAGCTCGTCGGCGGCGCCCGGCAGGATCGAGTTGCCGTTGACGTCCGTACCGAGGAACAAGGTGCCGGGAATGCTCGACGTGCCGAACAGGGTCTCCGAGGCATCGATGTCGTAGGCCAGGAGGTCGCTTTCGCCGTCTTGGAGTGCACCGGATGCGGCGTCACTGATTACGCCAATGGCGCCTACGCCCGACAGGTTCACCAGGCCATCGAGCACGTCATCGCCGGCAACCGTCCAGCTGCCCGTGATCGTACCGAAGTCGAAGCCAATCGTGGTGCCATTGGCGGTGCCGTTGCGATTGAACGCCCGGATGGTGCCACCCTTGCCACCGGCAGGAATGGCCACGTACATCCGGCCGTCGTCGCCGATGGCGAGGCCGCTTGCACCCGCGATGTTCGTGCCGGCCATGGGGAAGGTGGTCACCGTCGTCGTTACCGTGTTGGCACACGTTGCCGTGCTGCAGCGCGGCTGCGACTCGATGCGGCGCAGGTTCGTGCCTTCGATGTAGTACCAGTCCTGGTAGGTCGCATCGTAGGTGCCACCGGTCATGCCGCTGCCCGACCAGGTGAACGGATACTGGCGGATGGACAGCTCCGCGAGGAATGCGCTCTGCGAGCCGTATTCGGTGCAGCTCGGCTGCTCGGGGTAGCAGATCTGTCCTCCGCTCTGGTTGCGGTTCGGGTGCTCGATCACCGTGCCGTCCAAACACAGCTCCAGAACGTTCTGGGAGTTGCCCTGCGCGAAGCCGACGAACGAGCGCGTCGCCGGATCGTAGGCGAGCGACTTGGGGTCGATGTTGGCTAGCTTGAAGCGACGCACGAGCACCCACTGGAAGAAGGGCTCGCAGGCGCTGCGCTCCGTCACGTCGCCCTCGCACTCGTAGAACGGCTCGACGGCGCACAGCGTCGAGCAGCCGTCGCCGTTACGCACGGCGCACGAGCCGGCGGTCCCGCCAGCGCAATTGGCGTCCGTCGTGCAGAGGTCACCATTCGGGCAGGTCTTGCCGTCGTCGCAGGCCTCTTGGTTGCCGATGACGCCGTCACCGCAGGTCGTCAGCGCGCAGTCTGCATCGGTGATCGGGGCCTCGTACACGCAGGCGTAGTTCCCCGTCCAGGTGCAGTCGGCGGCGCAAGCGTCGTCGGCGCCGACATAGCCGGCGTCGTCGCACTCCTCAGGCTGGTCGTTTTCGTCCGCGCCGAGCTCGCCATCGCCGCAAATGCCTTCCCACAAGCAGCCGGCGGTGCAGTCGTCCTCGCCGTCGCACTGCTCGTCGCCGCCCACGATGTTGTCGCCGCAGACGTTGACCTGGCAGGTGCCGCCATTCTCCGGGCAGACGTAGCCGTCCTCGATCTGGCACTGGGCACTGCAGCCGTCGCTGCCTGCCGTGCCACCGTCGTCGCACTCTTCGGCGCCAGCCACGGACCCGTCACCGCAACCGAGGGAGGTGCACGTCGCGCCAGTGGCCGGTTGGGTCGCCTGCGTGCAGGTCCAGCCGCTCTCGAGGGTACAGGCGGCGCAACCGTCGCCGCCGGCCGGTAGGCTATCGTCGCACTGCTCGGCGCCTTCCAAAAGGCCGTTTCCACACAGATTGCACTCGACGCCCGGAATGGGGCAGTCCCAGCCCGAGTCCACGTTCTGGCAGTCAGAAGCGCAGCCATCGGCGGTGCCGACGCCCGTGCCGGCGACGTTGCCGTCGTCGCAAGCCTCGTTGGCATTCACGATGCCGTCGCCACAGAGCTCACAGGCCACGCCGAACTCCGGGCAGTTCCAGTTGGTGGCGACGTTGTTGCAGTCCGCGCTGCAGCCTTCGCCCAGGAATGCCTGACCGGGGTCGCACGACTCGCCATCGTCTTCGATGCCGTTGCCGCACTGGGAGCAGCTGGTCAGGCCGTTGGTCTCGGTACAGATCCAGTTCGGCTCGATGGCCTTGCAGTCCTCGCGGCAGCCGTCGTCCGGCTCGGTCAAGCCGTCGTCGCAAGCCTCGTGAGCGTCGCGAACGCCGTCGCCGCACTCTTCGCAGGGCTGTCCAGCGCCGGGGCAGAACCAGTCGTCCGCGATGGCGGAGCAGTCCGCCGCGCAACCGTTGCCGTTGTTGGCGGCGCCAGCGTCGCACACCTCGCCCGTCTGGATGGCGCCATCGCCGCAGTTGAAGCAGGCGCCGCCACTGGCCGGACAGGTCCAGTCCGCGGATTCGATGCTGCAAGCGGCGCAGCCGTCGCCGCCGGCGAGGCTTCCGTCGTCACAGTCTTCGGTGCCGCGCACCACGCCGTTGCCGCAGCGGTCGCACTTGGAGCGCGAGGTCGACACGGCCGGGACCGAGGGGAAGCAGTTCCAGTTGTCGTCGACGAGGCAGGTCGTGCAGCCGTCGTTGGCGCTGGCGTTGCCGTCATCGCATTCCTCGTCGAGGTCGACGGTGCCGTTGCCGCACTGGCTGCAGGAGGTGAGGCCCCCGACCGGCGTGCTGCACAGCCAGCCAGATTCGAGTGCCAAGCAGTCCGCCCGGCAGCCGTCGTCGTCTTGCGTTTCGCCGTCGTCGCAAACTTCGCCCGCCTCGCGCACACCGTTGCCGCAGAGCACGCAGGGCTGACCCAGCGTGAAGCAGTTGTAGTCGTTCAGCTTGGTCAAGCAGTCGGCGCTGCAGCCGTCGTTCGGGCCGCTGTAGCCGCCGTCGTCGCACACCTCTTCGCCTTCGAGGGCGTCGTTGCCACACTGATTGCAGTCGAGGCCGCCCGGATCCGGGCAGGTCCACTCGGGACCGTCGAGCTGGCAGGAGGTGCAGCCGTCAGCGGAGGCAGCGTTGCCGTCGTCGCACTCTTCGCTCAGGCGGCGAATGCCGTTGCCGCAGGCGTCACAGGTGCTGCGCAGCTTGCCGGGCGGCACTTCGCAGGTGAAACCAGCTTCCACGGTGCAGTCGCTGGCGCAGCCGTCGCCGGTGGACAGGTTCTTGTCGTCGCACTCCTCGGCCTGCTGCTTGATGCCGTCGCCGCAGTTGGAGCAGCCGGTGACCGGATCGCAGTCCCAGCCCGGCTCTTCCTGGCAGGTCGAGGAGCAGCCGTCCGAATCGTAGCGGTTGTCGTCGTCGCACTCTTCGGCACCTTCGATCAGAGCGTCGCCGCAAATGATGCAGCTCGAAGGCTCTCCCAAGCAGGTCGCCCCGATTTCGGTCTGGCAGAAATCCGAGCAACCATCGTCGGAGCGCGGATTGCACTCCCCGTCGCCGATACCGGTGCAGTCGGAATCCTGAGTGCAGGCGGTCCCGTCCTCGCAATTCAAGCCGTCGTCGCACTGCTCGTAGATCAGGTCCACGCCGGCCTGGCCGTCGATGCTGCCGTTTCCGCAGTTCACGCACGGCTGTCCGGGCACCGGACACGACCAAGCGCCCATCTCGACCGTGCAGCTGGCGTCACAGCCGTCGCCGTTGCGTGGCTGGCAGGTGCTGGAATCGCTGCAGTCTCCGTCGTCGTCGCAGCGGCTTCCGTCGGCACAGCTCCGGCCGTCGTCGCAGGCTTCGCCGCTACCGATCGCACCTTCCTGAATGCCGTTGCCGCACTCGTAGCAGGCGCGTCCGGGCACCGAGCAAATGAAGCCCGGCTCCGGCGTGTTGCAGTCGTCCGAGCAGCCGTCGCCGCTGCCCGAGTTGCCGTCGTCACAGGCTTCGCCGTCCTCGAGCCTCCCGTTGCCGCAGCTCCGGCATTCGCCACCATCCTCTGGACAGTCGTAGTCCGCTTCGACCGCGCTGCAGTTGAACAAGCAGCCGTCGCCCGAGAAGTGGTTGCCGTCGTCGCAGGCTTCGAGGTCGCCGACCAAGCCGTCGCCACACTCGTCGCAGGCGCCGCCGCCTGCGGGACAGTTGAAACCACCCTCGATCACGCACTCGCTATCGCAGCCGTCGCCGTCACCGTTGCCACCGTCGTCGCACTGCTCGAACCCTTCTGCGAGCCCTTCGACTTCGCCGTTGCCGCAGTCGTAACAGGGCAGGCCGGGCACCTCGCAGGTGAAGCCCACCTCGACTTCGCAGGCGCTGCTGCAGCCGTCGTCGTCATCGCGATCTCCGTCGTCGCACTCCTCGGTGCTCTCTTCGATCCCGTTGCCACACTCCTCACAGGTGGAGCCGGCGACCGGACACACGAAGCCAGTCTCTTCCTCGCAGCTGGCCGAGCAGCCGTCACCGCTCTCGTCGTCGCCGTCGTCGCACTCCTCACCGTCGTCGACCACGCCGTCGCCGCAGCCCGTCACCACACCCGTGCCACCGGTGCCCGTCCCCGTCCCACCGGTATCCGAGCCCTCGCCGCCGCTGCCGATGATGATGGTGGAGCCTCCGCTGCCGGTTTCTCCTCCTTCATTCTCGGTCCCGCCGCTGCCGTCCCCGTCCTCGAAGGTCGGGGTGCCGGAACAGGCGATGAAGGTGGTCAGGGAAAGGAGGAGAAGACTACGGGCGAGGAACTTCACTTAGGGCACCTAGGGAATAGCGACGGCGGACTTTGGGCGTCCGGGTAGAATACGGGGTGGGACGCGTATGCGGTAGTTGAGTCGACCTGTGCCTGGGTATTTTTGTCCCACCTTCCCATGCATTGTTCCGTCGTCTCCCGCGGTTCGATGAGTGACCTATGAGCCACCCAGCGGGTCGGCGATACCCGGGATCGGTGTAGGCACGCGGCGCTTCGCGCCCACACGTCGATCAGCTCGATCCCGACTCGGCTCTCGCTGCGCTCTCGCGGTCGACGATGAGGCCGTGGGCGTAGAGGCGCAGACTGCGCTCCAAGTCCCGCGGAAAATCGTGGGCGAAAGCGGTGAGTGCGGGCTCCCGAACCACCTCGGCAACCACGGGCGCAGGATGCGCGTGCGGCCAGAGTCCGGTGATGACCACGAGCGTGTGGCCAATGAGGTCGAAGTGCTCGGCCGCCGTCAGGGTTGGGCAGAGGCCGTGAAATTCGTGCGAGGCGCCGGTCAGGAACTCGAGCGAGCTCTGCTTGAACGCGCGGATCGTGTCCTTGGACAGGTTGTGCTCGAGCACCGAGGGTAGGGCGCTCGTGAGCTGACCAAGGAGGGGCTCAGCGGCCAGTGAGATGGAGAAGAGGCGGACGAAGGAGTCGAGGGGCAGGGGTGCCCGAGGTCCCGCCTCGCCCCGCAGGCGCTCGAAGGCGCCCTGGAATGCGCGCTGCAGCAGCTCGAGCAGCAGGGCCTCTCTGGACTCGAAGTATCTGTAAACATTGGATTTTGCCATGCCAGCGCGCCGGGCAAGCTCGCTCAAGCCAAGCTCGTGCAGCGGCCCCCCAGCCTCGAGGAACTCTGCCGCTGCATCCAGGAGCTGGGCGCGCCGCTCCTCCTTGTGCTCCGGCCGACGGGCCCGCCGAAATGAAACGCCCATCCGCATTTCCATAGCACGAGAATTGACAAGAGACCGATAGTCTCTTAATTAGAGACCATCGGTCTCCAACATTGGATCGGCTTGCTCGACCAAGAGACCACCGGTCTCCAACACAACCCAAAATCAACCTGGGAGAGGGAGGAAGTGATCATGAAACAGCCGCTGATGTGTCCGCAGGAGCTCCTGGAGCGGGATCTCACGGGAGAGGTCGCCATCGTGACGGGTGCCAATTCCGGCATCGGCCTTTCCACAACCGAGCAGCTCGCGCGCCAGGGTGCGCTCGTGGTGCTGGCCGTGCGGCGGCTAGGGGAGGGGGAGGCGGTCGCGGAGGGGATTCGCCGCACCGTCCCGGGCGCTCGGCTCGAGGTGCGCGAGCTGGACCTCGGCAGCTTGGCCTCCGTCCGTCGCTTCGCGGCGCGCTTCCTGGCCGAGCACGACCGCCTGCACCTCCTGATCAACAACGCGGGCGTCATGAACACCCCCCGTCAGAAGACGAGTGATGGCTTCGAGATGCAGCTCGGGGTCAATCACTTGGGGCACTTCCTGCTCACCTCGCTGCTCACGAGTCGTCTGATCGAGAGCGCGCCGGCGCGCGTGGTCAACGTTTCGAGCTGCTACCACGATCGCGCCATGGGCCGGGACGGCGACATCCATTTCGACGACCTGTTCTTCGAGCGAAAGAAGTACGACGGCTGGGCGGCGTATGCGCAGAGCAAGCTCGCCAATCTGCTGCACGCGCGCGAGCTCGGCCGGCGGCTGGCTGGCACCGGCGTCACCGCGGTGAGCGTGCACCCAGGCTGGGTGCGTACGGGCCTCATCCGCCATTCCATGCCCGTTTGGATGCAGTCGGGCCTCAGTCCCGTATTGCGCTTGGTCGGCATGATCGAGCCTTGGGAAGGTGCGCAGACGAGTCTCTACGCCGCTCTTGCGCCCGAGGTCGAACGACACCAGGGCGAGTTCTTCAGCCAGCTCGGCATCTACCGGACGCGGGCGGCGGGGCGCGGCGGCTGGCCGCTTCACTCACCCAATCCGAGCGCCCACGATGACGACAAGGCACGCCGCCTCTGGGACGTCAGTCGCACCTTGGTCGGGCTCGAGGCGGCGGAACGCGCGGCCTGATCCAGGCGACGAGCCGGGGTCAGCCGCACTGGCTTCACCCACGCAGGGTGCCGAGCGCAACCCCTTCTTCGAACGCGACGAAGCGATCGAAGGTGACGAGCGTCAGGTCCGCACGGGTGAGGAAGGCGTTGAAGGCGAAGGCCGAGGTGAGCGTGCGCAGATCGCGCGCCCAGTGAGGGACGTAGCGCGGCGGTACGATGAAGCCGGTCTCGAAGTAGGGCGCAAGCTCGACCACGTCGCCGAGGGTCAGGCGACCCGCAAAGAGCGCGCTGGCGAACTCCGGGCGGTTCTCGTGCACGCACGTCATCAAGAACGCGTACACCTCGAGCATTCCCTTCAGGTAGACGCTGTCCTTGGTGAAGGCGACACCGCCGCGCACGTCGCCGCCGCGAAAGCAGCGCACGCTCGACTGGTAGCTCTCTTCCTCCGACTGGCCAGCCTCGAGGAAGCTCTTGAACACGTCGATGAAGTCCGCGCCATCGAGCACGCGAGCAATGGCTTTGACCCGCAGGGCCAGGCGTCGCAAGCGCGAGACGTCGAGCGACAAGGTGAGTAACTCAGCAAGAACGGCGATGCCTTCCTGCGTGCGCGTGGTGCGGGGTGCGCCGAGCGCCAGCAGCTTCAGATTCGGCTGCTTCTTGCCGTTGTGCATGGTCGCCGCGTGCACGTGGGCCTCGTGGTAGAGAAGTTGGTCGAGGTCGAGATCCGAGAACATGGCGCCGGCGCGCAGTCGAATGCGTTTGGAGCCCGCGATGGCCTTGGACGGGAGGTCGGGGTCGAGCACTACCTCGACCTTGTCGTCGACGAAGAAGTCGGCAACCGCCTTGGCTAGGCGAGCCGCAAACTCCTCGGCAGGAACGGTTGCGAGCGTGGGTGGCACGACGTGTCCGCCCACCAGGTCGTCGGTTCGCTCGAGGAAGTAGTCGGCGGCATCGAGAGCCGTGAAATCCTGATTCTTGTAGGGATCGTCGGGCTTGCCGTAGAGCTCGATGGAGTAGCGGGAAAATTCGGGGGTCCCGATCGCTCCCAGCATGCGGGCCGCGGACTCGTAGCTGCGTGCCGTCTTGTAGACCAAGTTGTCGAGCGGGTGCTCGCGGTCGCAGTCCGCCTGCAGCTCTTCGAGCAGCTGGATCTCGCGCGTGTGGTCGCGCGGGGGCAGGGTCACCTTCGGCAGCTCGGGTTGCCCCGCCCGGTAGGCGCGGAGGAACTCGTCCTCGACACCCCGCGGCCAGCCCAGGGCACTGAGCACCTTGATCGGGTCGACGATGCCCGCCAGTCGTTCATCCAGCTCCTTGACCTTCCCCAAGCGACTCGCACTCATCGCTTGGGCACTAACGCTGCTCGCTCAGGCAAGCAACCCAGCGCGGGCGCCGGCCATCCATGACATACTCCCGCCCACCGTGCGCTTCGTCCTCCCAGCCCTCCGTTCGTCCTCCGTCACCCGGGTAGGGCGCGCCCTTGCTTCACTTTCGCTGTTGCTCGCTCTTGGGCTTGTCGGCGGCTGTCACGGAGATTTCTGCGAAAATGGCACCTGCTCCTGTCCCCCGGGAGGCAATTGCGAGTTCGAGTGCGAAGAGCCGCCTTGTCACGTCACGTGCGAAGGCAACAACGGCGTCTGCATCGGCGACTGTGCGAACGGGGAGTGCCTGTGCGGCTCGGGTTCGAGCTGCACCTTCGGTTGCGAGAGTCCGCCCTGCCACGTCGACTGCGACGGCGAGGACTGCGAAGGTGTTTGCGCCAACGGCGACTGCACGTGCGAGGAGGGCAGCAGCTGCTCCTTCCGCTGCGACTCAGGCCCTTGCCACGTGCTCTGCGACGGAGAAAACGAACGTTGTGACGGGGAGTGCGCCAACGGCTCCTGCAGTTGCGGACCTGATTCCAGCTGCTCGTTCGAGTGCCTGGACGCAAACTGCGCCTTCTCGTGCGCAACTGGGGCGGCGTGCGTCGTGACCTGCCCCGGAGGCACGCCCGGGGAGCAGGGCTGCGCGTTCACCTCCTGCGCGGCCGGGGACGTGACCTTGTGCCCGGATGGCGAGACTCAAGTGTGCGGCACGACCTGTCCGCCACCGCCCGAGGACTGACCGGCACTCCTCAGGTCAGGCCAGGGAGCGTGCCCGAGGTGTCTGCCGGATCGGGCTGGGTGCCGAACGAATCGATCTCGGCGCCGAACGCTTGCGCGATCGAGACCAGGAGCTTGTTGTTCGATACGCCACCCCAGTTGGCGCTCTCGGGGGTGCACCAGTTGTCGCTTGCGGGGCAGTCGGCCGGCATCTTCAAGCGGCGGCCCATCTGGAACATACCGCCGGCGCCACCGGCGAGCAGCGTCGGCACGTTGCGGGTGCTGTGCAGAGCTGGATTGCCCATGTCGCTCGAAGCGTAGATGAGCGTGCTCTCGAGCGCGCCGAACTCGTCCAGCTTCTGCATCAGGCGGGCAATCTTCTGGTAGTTGTAGCGATTGATCTGCGCCAGCGGCAGCCAGGTGGCCGGGTTGCCGTCGCCAGGATGCCCGTCGTTGCCAATCGGAGAGGCGCTGTACGGGTGCGCGACGCCGCCGTGATTGTCGGCAGGCAGGCCGAGTGGGTTTCCGGCGTAGGACAAGTCGGCCAGGTACAGGGTGGCGAAGCGGGTGATGTCGCAGGCCATCGCCTGGGCGAGGATGTCCACCATGTGATTGGTGATGACGTCGTAGTACGGCTCGCCGCCGTTGTAGGCCTTGATGCTGGGGAACTCCGCCGGGTTGGGCTTGGTCGGAACCTCGCAGGCCGTGGTGGTCATCGTCTCTTCGAACTGCTTCTCGAGCTCGCGCAGGGAGGTCAGGTGCTGGTCGAGCTTCTGCTGCTCACGCGGGCCCACCTTTCCCCGCAGTCGAGTGACGTCCGCATGGACGAAGTCGATCACGCTGTTGCCGAGCGCCCGCTGCCGCGCGGCGGCCGCGATCGCTGCGGGGTCATCGCCCACGATGAAGTTGGCGAAGAACAGATCGAACGCCTTCACCGGATCGATGATCTTGGGCAGCGCCGCGCCGCCCTCTCCGAAGGAGAGCGTCGAGCCGACTTCGGGGCCGTCCGTGCCGATGGCCAGAGCCGCCGAGGCCACCTTGGTGGTGGCGCCGAGCCCGAGCGTGACTGCCAGGTACTGATCCAGCGAGAGGTTGCTGGGCTTTCCGCTGATGCGACTGCCCGTGAGGATGGTAGCCGCCGTCTCGTGGCCGTTGGCCGAGGACATGAGCTCGATGCCTTCGATGGCGATGATCTTGTCCTTGAAGCTCTTGCCGTAGGTACCGGCGTCGTCGAAGGGCTGGAGCGAGCTGTTCTCGAACAAGAGGTCGAAGTTCGTCTCGGTGTCACCCGGCCGCATGACCCAGTGCTCCGCAGCTACGCCATGCGGATGGTAGACGCCGATGAACTTGAGCGCGTTCTCGTCGGCGGCGCGCGCTACCGAGTCGGCGAGCATGTCGACGAAGGGCAACGCAACCAGTCCGGAGCCGAGGGACTTCAAGAACGAACGACGAGCGAGTGCGTGACGCGGAAGCATGGTGGATGACTGGGCAGCGGGGTTGAAGGAACGGGATGGGAAGCGCGGTTTCATGGTGCCCCCCGCAGCGTGAAGAGCCCACTCTTGGCGAAGGTGACCAAGAGCTCGAGCAAGGCACCTTGCTGGTCGACGGGGAGCGCCTCCCAGAGTGCGTGGAAGGAGTCCTCGTACGGGTCCGAGCCTTGGCCCTCGGCCGCGCCCGAGCGGAAGATCTGGCGCGCGAAGCACTCCCGGACGTCGGCGCTTTGTGCGAGCGCTGCAGCCAGTTCGGTCGAGCTGTCGTACGGACCGTCGAAGTCCATGCCCATCATCACGACTGCGCTCGAATCGACGGGAATGGGGGTGGTTGCGTCCATTGGCAGCTCGGTGTCGCGGTAGGCGCCCATGCTGTCGAACTGCTCGAACGAGAAGCCGACCGGGTCGATGAGGGCGTGACAATTCGCGCAGCCGCTATCGGTCGCGTGGATCGAGAAGCGCTCGCGCGTCGACTTGGCAGGATCTGGGATGGGCGGGACGATCTGCACGTCCAAGTTGGTCGGCAGCTCGATCTCGAGGCAGGCGACGCGTCGCATCACGGCCACCCCCCGCAGCACGGGCGCGGTTTCGTGGGCGTGGCCGTACACCGACAGGAAGGCCCCTTGGTTGAGCAGGCCCACTCGATCGGGAGTATTCACTCGACCACTCTGACCGCCCAAGTCGTAGACCGTGGCGAGATTCGCCTCGACCACCGACCAGTCGGCCCCCAGGAAATCGGCCACCGTACCGCTGGTGGTGCTCAGGACCTCACGCACGAAGGCGTTGGTCTCGTTGGCCATGGCGTCCCGGACGCCGGCAAAATCCGGGTAGACCATGGCGTCCTTGGCGGTGGCGACGATGCGGTCGATGCCCAGCCACTCGCGGATGACCTGGACGGCTCGCACCTGGCCGGGCTCGGTGTCGAAGAGCCGCCGAACCTCCGCCTCACGCCCCTCGGGTGTGCTCAAGGTGCCAGCGGCCGCAGCTTCGAGCAGTGCGGCATCGGGAGGGCCGCCGATGATCGTGTAGCTGAGCTCCGACGCGAGCTCGTGGGCCGTCAAGGTGACCACGTCACCCGGCGTGCCGTCACCGATCTCGGTCAGGTAGAGGAACCCAGGGGACTGCAGGACGCCGCGAATGACGAGCTCGATGCCGTCCTCGTAGGTCGCGCCTTCGGCGCCGGCCTGGTAGAGCGCGAGCAGCGAGGCTCGATCGGCGTCGTCGAGCGGGCGCCGGTAGGCCTCAGAAGCGAACGAATCGATGAAGCTCTGCGCGCAGGCTTCTGCGCCGCCGCCGGTGTCTGCGCACGGTGCCAGCGTGCCGAAGTTCGGCCGCGCTGCGGCGGCCAAAGCTGTGGCCGTCGTGTCGAGCGCCAAGGCCAGAACGGGATCGACGCGCTGCGCTTCGTTGACCGTGTAGCCGTGCTGCCTGGTGTCGGGCGGGAAGTCGCTTCCCGGCGCTTCGCTCGTGCCCAGCAAGGCTTGCACCGATGAGTTGTACTCGGCGTTGGTCAGGCGACGGATGCGCGCAGGCATCAGCGTGAGCTCCTGCCCATCGATGATCACCGTGGTGGTTCCGCCGGTCGATCCGCCAGCGCCAGTGCCACCACTGCCACCGCTGCCGGCGCTGCCACCGACCGAGCTTGCTGATCCGCTACCGGGTGACGAACCGGCCCCCGAGCCACCACTACCGTCACCGCCGTCGGACGGAGGCTCGGCAACACAGCCAAGCGGCAGCACGAGCAACAAGGTCAGTGGTAAAGTTCGAAGCGATACGCAGGTCACCATCTACAGTATGGATGCGCGAGCCGGCCTCGTCAGTACGTATTTCTCAGTGATTTCGGTCAATTGGATTCTGGGCAAAACACTCCGCGTGCACTGGAAACACGCGCGATGCAGTCATAAATTTTTGCTTCCAGCTCACGGCAGCCGCGCTGCGGGGCCGTGCGCCGCGGGCGCGCATTCTCTCACGCCGGAAATTCAGCATGACACGCGCGCGCTTGTCGCTGCTCGCACACCACGCGCCTGCATGCGCTCACATGGCCGGATTTCACGCCAAAAGCACGCTCGTGTGCCCGGCTATCCTACCTGTACGGCCTACCTAGCGCTGCCGAGGCGCGTTTCGATCTCCGTGATCGTGCGCGGCAGCTCTTCGTCGACGTTCATACATGAATAACAATTGTCGAGGTCCTCGAGCGTGCAGATCTTACGCTCGTCGAGCTCGCGCAGATAGGCGAGGGCGTGACGCCCGCCAGCTTCGGCGGCGAACGGCAGCAAGCTCTTCTTCGCCTCACACGTGGGCGCGCTCACCAGCTTGAACGCCGCGTACAGAGGCAAGGGTGCCTTGCGCTCGAAGTCCTTCGTGTAGACGTAATAGGCCGCGCGCTCGCGCACACCGCGCCGCGATGCCGGGGAGACGGAAATCTCGTAGAGGATCTCCGCGCCGCGTTCCCCCATGGGCCCGACCAAGAGCGCGTAGGTTTGAGCCGCCGCCATCCTGTCTTCCGAAAGCGCAGCGCGCTTCACCACGCGCAGGAATGCCGGGTCGTCGGTGAGCTTCGGGTTGCGCGCCAAGGCGCGCTCGAGCACCGGAACCGCCTCGGCGTCACGACGAGCCGCAATCAGATTCTCGGCCAGGGCGAGCAAGATGGGCGCTTCCTTGTCGGGGCTGGGCGAGACGCCCGGCACGGCCGGCAGACGGATCTCTTCTTGGTGGGCCGGCCCGCCCACTGCCGCTGGGCCCATGCTGCCGTGCATGGGGGAGGCCTCGGGGGTGGGAGCCGCCGCCCCTTTCACGTCGTTGGCGGCTTCGGCGCCGGATCGCACCGTGCGGCCGATCGAGAACATGGCGAGGGCGACCAGGATCAGGCCTGCTACGTAGGGCGCTCTCCCCCGGAGCAGGTCCAGCCGGAGCAGGCCCTTTTTCCGTTCATCGACCCCGTCCCAGGTCTCGGCCAGGGACGTCGCGCCACTCTGCAGGTACGCGCGGGCCTGCCCGGCGCCGCGGGTGAAACCGAGACGCGCGCGCGCGAAGAGCTCGCGCGCCAGGGCGGCCAATCGATCGCTGAAATCCACCACCGTCGTGCGCGCATCGAGAACCGTCGGTGGCCACGACGAGTAGTTCAGCGGTGCCGCGGGGATGATGGGCCACGACCGCCTGTGGTTTTGGAGATCGGGCGGCGGGTAGTCGGAATTGTACGGGGTGGTCTGGAGGTCGTCCTCGGCGAACGCCTCGTACTCGCGCTCCCCGGGCGAGTCGTCCGGCTGCAGATCTTCCGGGGGCAGCTCCTCGCGCTGACCGACGTCGTCGGCCAGCGCCCGCAGACGCATCGCCTCCTGGTGTAGGGCTTCCTGGCGCTGCAGGAGAGCCTGGCGATGAAGCGCCTCGCGATGCAGGGCCTCCTGACGCAGCACCTCGTGCTGCAAGGCCTCGAGGCGCAGGGCTTCCCGCTCGAGGTCCCCCGTCCGAGCCAGATTCGGCAGCCGAGGCCCCGCGCCGTAGGGCGGGGGTGGGGGAGGCGGCGCCGAACGTGGATGTGGGGGAGGAGGGAGCGTTGACATGACTTTACCCGCACATGGACGACACCCCCCTACTCATGGATCTGCAAGGGAAAAATCGCGCAGCGCCCGTGAAAGCGCCGATCATGCGGCGCCAGGTCCGCTGTGGTTGAAACGTGAGGGATTCCCATTGAAATCGCTCGTCTATAACAAAGGGCTCCGCTCAGCATCGACTCACACCAGGGGGCGACGCGGCGCGCTTCTCCTCGTTCAGACGCAGGGTGAGACGAGCGCAGCATGAACCCGGCGCCCGCGGAGCCGCGGCCAGCTCGAAGGCCGGCCAGTGGGCCAAACGGCCGGGGGTAGGGCGCGGTCCCCGCGCCTCGCACGCGCTCGACAGCAGCCCACGGGCAGGCCTATGTGGCCGGCCGTGAAAACCGCACTCGCTCTCGCTGTCTCCCTCCTGTTCGTGCTTCCCGCCTGCGCCTCCAAGTCGGGGGATGCCAAGTCGGCTCCTGCTGCCGAGGCGAACACGTTCCAGTACGCCCCTCGCGTTGGCAGCAAGTTTCGCCACGTCATGACCCGCGCCGAGGAGCTCACCATCGTGGGGACGCCGCTGCGCCAGCTCGAGGAGTGGAAGTTGACCTGGGACGTCGAGCTCTCGGCCGAGCAGGACGCCGTGCTGATGCGCGGCAACCTGACGAGTCTCGAGCTCTCGGTGAACGGAGCGTCCGTCCTGGCCGGTAACGAGGTGACCAGCAAGGAGGCCTTCGTCGAGATCCTGTTCGACAAGGACGGCAAGGTCATCGACGTGCGTCGCACCCAGACCCTCACCGACGCTCTAGTGAGCATGGCTCGCCCCGAGGCGGCCGAGGTCGTGCGCGCCATCTTCGATCCCGAGGGTCTGCGCTACCACTTCGCGGGCTTGGTTGCCGAGCGCTCCATGGATCTCTTGGGCCACCCAGCCGCCGTGGGCGGGAGCTGGGAGATCGACGCCGCTCCGGATGCACCCGGAGCAGCCACGCGCACCGTGCGCGTCAAGGCTGCCGAGCCTTGCGCTACCTTCAGTTGCGTCCGGGTTGCCCGCGAAACGCGCATCGCGCCCGAGATCGTGTGGGAGGCCAGCAAGGCGGAGGTCGCTGCGTACGTCCAGAGCCAGGGGGGTGACCCCGCCGCAGTGAAGCTCGAGAAGGCGGACATCGAGCTGGTCGACGAGATGCTCGTCGAGCCCACTACGATGCAGTTTCACGGTGCCACCTTCAGCCAGAAGGCGACCATCACCGTGCAGGGTCCGTCGGGGCAGCTGACCGTTCAGTCGTCGCTGCGCCGCTCATCGACCTACGAGTTCCCTGCAGCGGCCGCCGCAGCGCCCGCCCCTGCCGCCGAGCCTGCACCCGCCGCAGCGCCCGCGTCCAGCGGCTACTAACTCGGCTCGTCCTCGATCCCCCTCGATCCCCCTCACTGCGGTGGGGGGATCGTCGCCATGTTCCAGGAATTGCAGTTCTGGTTCGAGGTGCACGCAGACGCCAGCGAGAGCGCGATGATGGTGCCAGCGATGGTGGCGACGGCGACCCAACCGGGGGGGATCTCCTCCTCGGGCTTCAGCTTGCGGGCGGTCAGGCACGCAGCGTACGGCGGCACTTCGTAGTCCGCGCAGGTAATGCCGTGCGTGGTATCGAAGCCAGGGCACTCGCGCAGACAGTTGAGGTAGCCGCCGGGGGTGTCCTCCGGTTGGCACGCCCCGTAGCAGCGGAAGGCCTCCTCGGAGCTCACCGGGTTCTCGCGCAGCGGTAGGCGATACCGCACCACGTCCGCATCGCGCTTGGGGGCGCCGCTTTTGCGCTTGGAGCACGAAGCGAGTCCAGTCGCGAGCAGGAGCAGGATACAGGCGCCGGACAGGGCGCGCCGGGCACGGGCGAAAGAAGCGCTCACGGCACCGAGCGTAGCATGGGGGTCTGGACCCAACCGAGAGCGGTCTTGACCACCCGCCCCTAGCCTGGCCCAATCGGCCCGCGGATGGGTGCCAGAGGGGACGGGTCGAAGATGAACAGCGGCGACGAAAACGACACGCGAGAAACCGAGTCAGCGCCGGAGCTCGGCGCACTGGCGGACGCCAAGGCGGGCGCTCTGCCAGCGGCGCGCAATACCAGCTTGGACATGGCTCTGCCGGAGCTCGATCAGCGCGTCATTCGCCGCGCCATCGAGACGGCGATCCGCATCGCCGTGGTGGGGCTGATCGTCTTCCTCTGCGTGCGCGCCTTCGAACCTTTCCTGGCGCCCACGCTCTGGGGCCTGACGATCGCGGTGGCGATCTACCCGACCCACCTGCGTTTCGCGAATCTGCTCGGCGGGCGGACGACCTTGTCGGCCGCTCTCCTGGCCGCCTTCCTCCTGGCCCTCTTGCTCGTGCCGGCCGTGTTCTTGATCGAGTCGCTGGCCGTCGGGGTCCAGGAGCTGGTCCACTCGGCTCACCAGGGGACGCTGGTGGTCCCCGCTCCGCCCAGCGCCGTGAAGGGCTGGCCGCTCGTCGGTGCCCGCGCCCACGAGGTGTGGTTGCTCGCCTCGCAGGATCCGCGGGCAGCCGTGCAGCAGCTCGCACCGGAGCTCCAGGGGGTCGGACGCTGGGTGCTTGGAGTGGTGCGCAGCACGGGCGGGGCGATCGTCCAGTTCACCCTGGCCACGATCATCGCCGCCATCATGCTGGCTGGGGCAAGCTCGGGAGCGAGGGTCCTGCGCCTGTTCTCGATCAAGCTGTCGCCGGAGTACGGAGCGGGTGCGCTCACGCTGGCGGAGCGCACGGTGCGCAGCGTTGCGGTCGGTGTGCTCGGCGTGGCCGTCCTGCAGACTCTGCTCGCCGGCGTGGGCTTCTTGGTCGCCGGCGTGCCGGCGGCAGGGCTGCTCACCTTGGCCTGCTTGGTGCTCTGCGTCGTGCAGATTGGCACCGGCATCCCCATGATCGCTGCTGCGGTCTACCTCTTCTACCACGCGGACACGACGACGGCCGTGGCATTCACCGTCTGGACGGTGCTGGTGGCGCCCATCGACAACGTTCTGCGGCCGCTTCTGCTCGGTCGCGGTGTCAGCGTGCCGATGCTGGTCGTGTTCGTCGGTGCCATCGGCGGGATGCTGCAGGTGGGCCTGATCGGGCTGTTCTTGGGCAGCGTGGTTCTCGCGGTCAGCTATCAGCTCTTCCGCGCCTGGCTTGGCCTCGCGTCGGTTCCAGAGCCTGCCTCAGGGAAGGCTGCCCCTGCGAAGGAAAACGCCTCCGGCTGAGGCGCTCGCTCAGCCGCCTACCGGGACGAGGAGCGAACCGAAGCTCTGCGCCGGCAGCGTGACCCGGTGCCGCCTTCCGAGCGCTTCGACCGAGACCGCTGTCTCCGTCGGGCCGTCGTTGAGCAGCTGAACCACGATGGTCCCGTCGGGCTGCACGAAAGCGCTCCTGTCCTCGAGCGTGCCGCGAGCAGTCACGCTGCGCGCGCCCCGCTCGAGCACGGCCGAGTGATGATACATCACCCAGTACATCGGCGTGTACGTCACCCGTTTGCTCTCGCGGTCGACGACGACGGCTGCATTCTGCGGCCACGGTCGCTTGGAATCGATGTTCTTCCCCTGCTCGTCCAGGACCAGGTTCCACAGCATGTAGCTGGAGACGCCCGCTGCGATGAAGTCGCGAAACTTGCGCCAGGTGTGCGCCGCGTAGCCGAAATCGTTGGGGGGCCTCTCCGGGTTGAATCCTGGCTGCCAGTGGTTGTTGCCGCACTCCGTCTCGGACTGCATCAGGAAGAGCTCGGGGAATGCGGCGTGGACCTTGGCCACGTTCTCGAGCGCTCGCCACTGGTAGGCCGCCCCGTCGGCGTACTTCTGCACCTTGGCGTCGCCCAGCACCAAGAGGGAATCCCAGTCGTGGCGATTGATGGTGCCGACGAAGATCTGCGTTTCTGGGCTTTTCTCGGCCAAAAGCGGGCCCAAATGGTCACCGATGAAGCTCACGTACTGGGCGGGAGTCCAATCGGCGCTCGGGTAGCGCGTCAGCTGACCGGGCTCGTTCTGCGGCACGACCATCGACACGTCGATACCCTCGGCGCGGTAGGCTTCCAGGTACCGGAGCAAGTAGAGGGCGTACGCGGCGTACACGCGCGCCTCGTCCTTCATCGCACCGCTGTCGAAGGCGCGGTTGTCCTTCATCCACGTGGGCGGCGTCCAAGCCGAGGCCCAGAGGCGCAAGTCCGGGCGCACGCCGAGCGCCGCCTTGATGTAGGGGATCAAGCGCTCGCGGTCGCGAGCAATCGAGAAGTGCTTCATCGTATAGTCGCCCGGCACCTCATCGAGCGTGTAGCGGTCCATGGCGTAGTCGCTGGCGCCGATCGGAGTGCGGCAGTGGTCGAGCTCGAGGCCAACGCCGGGCGCGAAGAGCTTCTTCAGCACGTCGGCTCGCTGTGTCTCGTCCAGCAGAGAAAGCGCCTCCCAGCCGGCCTCGTTGAACGCGCCGCCGAAGCTGTCCAGACGTTGGCCGGGGCTGGAGGAATCGACGGTCACGTCGGCCGCGGCGGAGCCGGCGGGAGGGAGCTCGGCCGGCACGCTCGAGGTCTGGGCCGGCAAGGCGCTGGTCGTCAGGATCCACGTGGCGTCGGGGGCTCCGCGTGGAGCCTGGGCCTTGGCCGTAGGCGCAGGCGCGGGCGCCTCCTCTGCCGGTGGCGCGGGCGACTTGGCGCACGCGCAGCCCAGCCAGGCGAGACTCAACGTGCCGATCAAGAGTGGGGCCCTAGCGAGCGTGAGACGCATGGGGGGCGAGCCTACAGCGGATTTCGGCGCAGCGGAGGGCCGTGCTGCGAGCCCGACTGAACTGTTCCGTTTTGAACTGAACGAGGCTCGTCCTAAAGGCGCGAAGCTCCGCAATCGGGCGTCGGTTCGACCAGGAGCGAGCCAAATTTGAGACGGCTCGGCGCCGCGAATCCTGGCATGGTAGCGGCACTCGTCTCGCCCAAGACAAACCATGAAGCGCATTCTTTTCTCTCTGAGCTCGCTCGGTCTGTGCTCGCTCTCGGTGAGCATCGCCTCCTGCGGTCCAGTCTCCTCGACCGACGTCGGCTCGGGTGGTGGCGGGCCGGCTGGTTCGGGTGGTGCGGTCGTGGGTGGGGGCGGTACGAGCAGTGGTGGCGCTGGGCCGAGCAGCGGTGGCGCTGGCCCGAGCAGTGGCGGCGCTGGGCCGAGCAGCGGTGGCGCTGGGCCGAGCAGCGGTGGCGCTGGGCCGAGCAGCGGTGGCGCTGGCCCGAGCAGCGGTGGCGCTGGGCCGAGCAGCGGTGGCGCTGGCCCGAGCAGCGGTGGCACAGGCAGCGGCGGGGCTCCGGTCGTGGTCGACCGGCCGCCGCTCGTGGTCTCTGGCCCGGGCGACTATTGGCAGGTGGGGACGCCAACCCAGGGCAGCGGCGCCGCCACGGTCACGGTGCAGAGCTCGCCGCTCCGCAAGTGGATCGGCTTTGGCGGCACCTTCAACGAGGCAGGCTGGGACGCCTTGCTCGAGCTTTCCCAGCAGGATCGCGATCTGGCGATTCGGCTGCTCTTCAGCGCAAGCGAAGGCGCGAACTTCAAGTGGGGTCGCATCCCGATGGGCGCCAGCGACTACGCGATGGACCGCTACACCTATTGCGACAACTGCAACGCCACCAACGTCGAGACCAACTTCTCGATTGATCGCGATACGGAGCTACTCATCCCGTACATCCAGGCAGCCCAGGCGGTGAAGAGCGACATCCTGTTCTGGGCCAGCCCTTGGACCCCGCCTGCCTGGATGAAGAACCCGCAGCAGATCGACGGCATGCCCGGCAACGCCAAGATGAACGGCACGCCTGCGAACCTGGAAGCCCTGGCCATGTATCAGGCCCGCTTCGTCGAGGAGTACGAGGCGGCCGGGATCCCCATCCATCACATCCAGCCGCAGAACGAGCCCGGCTATGCCTCGCCGTACCCCTCATGTCTCTGGGATGCGGGCCTCTTGGCCACGTTCGTCGGCGACTACCTCGGGCCCATGTTCGAGTCGCGCAGCGTGGACGCCGAGATTTGGTTCGGCACGCTCTCGAACAACAATACATACTCCGACCAGATCGGGACCGTGTTCAGCGGCAGCGCGGGCCAGTACGTCAAGGGCATCGGTCTTCAGTGGAACACGTACCCGAACATCGGCTCGCTCCACAACTCCCAGCCTAACTTGCCGATCATGCAGACGGAGCACCGCTGCGGAAACTATCGCTTTGGCGTCACGGATAACCCCATCCAAGATCCGCCGCCGGACACGCCTACCCCGCCCAACGATCACACCTACATGCTCGAGAGTTGGGGTTGGTTCCTCCAGTGGATTGGCGGCGGCGCCAACGGCTACAGCGCCTGGAACATGGTGCTCGACACTCAGGGACACAACCTCGACCCGAATCCCTGGCCGCAGAATGCGCTGCTCACCGTCAACCGGAGCACGGACACGCTCAACATCACCCCCACCTACTACCTGTTCCGGCACCTGTCGTTCTTCGTCGATCCCGATGCGGACGTGCTCGGAACGTCCGGTGGTAGCGCGCTCGCCTTTCAGAACCCCGACGGCAGCACCGTGGCGCTGGTCTACTCGGCCGGCGGCGGCACAGTGACCGTGTCCATGGCCGGTCAGACGCTGTCGGCCCCAGTGCCGGCGCAGGGCTTCGCGACGTTCTACGTCGAGTGAGCCCCGCGGCGCCGCCGTCTACGTCGAGCCCTGACGGGCTACGCGCCTCCTACAGAATCGTCACCCCGACCGGCGAGTCGAGTTCCTGCAGGGTTGCGGCCAGGAAGCTGGTGAACTGCGGCTGATCCGTGAGCCCTCCCCCTTCCTGAACCCAGGCACCTGTCAGATAGTAGGTGACCTGCCCAGAAGTCGGGGTGAGCACGACGAGCTCGTTGACGGTGTCCTCCACCAGCTCGATCTGTGCGGCCGAAGGATAGAGGACGGCAAGTCCGAGGGCGTCCGGAATGAGGCTCTGGTTGCCGTAGGTCGCCAGATAGGTCCAGCCCGACGTGGTCGGTGGCGGCAGGACCACGGCCTGAGCGTTCTTGGGCATGCCGGCGCACAGGTTGGGAATGGCGCCACTGACGCTCACGACGTTCTTCGTAACTCTACTACCAGCGGCAATCGAGAGATCGGACGTCACGTCGAAGGTGCCCGCGCTCGTCTGCCAGCCCCCATAGCTCACGCGCAGGAGGGCATAGACCGGTCCGCTCTCGAGGATCCTCACGGAGAGCGACTGAATGTCCGACAGCTTGACTGCCGCCCCGTCCAACCAGGCGCCGACCGAGCCCACGCCCAGCGCCTCGCCGACCTGCTGGATGTCTCTGCCCCAGGCTTGCATCGTGGAGTAGTCCTCGTTGGTGTAGTCGATATCCTGGAGGATCATGCCTGGCGTCTTCTTACCGAAGATGTCGATGCCGTTGCGGCGGTCAAGATACACACGGTGGCCGATGCGATCGGATTCCCAACCGGGGCCTTCGAAGCGGATGTAGTCCGCGTCGTGATCGATGTGACCGGTCACGTCGAGGAAGTCCATGTCCATGTAGGCCCCTCCCGTGTACGTGTCTCCACTCCAACTGCCGCCGGTTTTTGGTGACACCAAGGCCTGCGCACGTTGGGGATAGGTCCGCACGTTCGTACCCGAGACAGCGTATCGGACCGCCAGATCCTTGGTCTGGCTGGCGTCGAGATTGGCGATGAAGACGATCTCGTCGATCACATCGTCTGGATCCCGGTCGATAGCCTGGCTTGCCAATTCGGTCGTCCCGTCGAGAACCACGAAGGCGTTCGCGTTGAAGTTGGCGTGTGCCGCTTGGATGTCGGCGACGCCCACGAAGACGGCTGCGTCGGTCCTGGCCGCAGCCAGGGTGCTGGCGATGCGTAGCGGAAAGCACTCGGGGAACTCCGTCTCGAGCCCCGATGTCGTCTCGCAAGCCGTGCTTGCCGGCGCGCCGCCGCTGGCTGGCGCGCCTCCAGACGATGTTTGACCACCGGATGCCGGCGCACCGCCCGAACCTGCCGGACCGCCCCCACTATTGCTGCCGCCCCCGCTGCCGATTGCGCCCCCAGAGCTGGCACCCCCAGCAGCGTTGCCGCCTGCAGCGGCTCCACCACTCCCCACGGGTGCACCCCCGATCCCCGCCCCATCTCCCGGGCCAGGGCTTGGGCTGCATGCTGTCCAAACGACGGCGGTGACGAGCGTCACCGCACCAAGGCTACGCCAAAGTGGGCTCATGATTTCCGATTCCTCGCCCGGCCGACATAACACACATTCCGGAGCCGGCGGATCGACGAACCGGACTCCCGGTCGTCGCGGGGCGCGTCTGAACTGGCACCGACTCGCAGGCGGGCCTGTCACCGTGCAGGTTCGTGCGTCCGTGGGCACGACGAGCCTGCAGAAGCTGCGCGCCGGCTCCGTCAGCAGGAGCCCCCTGACTGCCGCCCCCTGGTCGCGGTGCTGCTACTGGGGGGCTAAGCCCGAGCCTGCTCACTGCACCGGGCGCAACAGCTCCGCCGCGATCCAGAGGACGGGCGCTTGCCCGTGGCCGTCACCTGTGAGGCGGGTCAGCGCCATGTACTCCGCTGCGTTGGCCTTGTACCAGGTGCCGATGCAGATGTCGCTCACGTCGCCTTGCCCCGAGATCTTGGTCTGCAAGCCTGCCCAAGCCGCATCGATGACTGGGACGTACGTGGCCGCGTCCAAAACGCCGCGCCGCACACCCGCCACCATCGCGTAGGTGAACATCGCCGAGCCCGAGCTTTCTTCCCAGTTGTTGGGGTCGTTCGGCATGTCGAGCACCTGGTACCAGAGGCCGTTATCGCTCTGATAGGCTAGCAGGCCCTCCATCATGTCCTTGTACCCCGCCTCGATCGTGGCGTACTGCGGCGCAGTCGTCGGCAGATCGCGCATCATTTCGGCCATGCCCGCCGCGAACCAGCCGTTGCCGCGGCCCCAGTGCACCGGTGCCTGGCTCACGTTGTGGAAGAAGAGTCCGTTTGGCTGCTGCGCCCCCAGGTAGTCGACCATGATGTCCGCCATGAAGTCGATGTACTTGTCGTCCCCCGTCGCGCGATACGCCTGCAGCTGGAGCCCCGTCATCATGAACATATCATCGATGGCGTCTCGCGTTTGATTGGTGACCTGCTGGTCGTCCGCTACCTGCGTTCCGAGCGGCAGATAGCTTGCCTCGCCCGTCTGTAGGTGGATTTCGAGCGGGACCATGCCGAAGATATAGCGATCGACGTGCTTGTCGCCGTTCAGCATGTTGGAGACGAAGTTCGTGTTCAGGGGGTCGAACTTGGTAACGAGAGTGTCGAGCAAGGACTGATTGTCCGTCAGGTTCGCCACGCCGAGCGAGCCGTACCACTCGCACGCGGTCTTGTAGCCATCGCCGGGGAGATTGGCGACGGAGCTGAAGGCGAGCTGCTGGGCGGCAAAACGCTGCGCCAGCAAGAGTCCCACGGTCTCGGCCGAGGGGACGAGATGAGCCAGCGGATCGACAGGCGTCGTCGTTTGGCAGCAGACCTGGGCGCCCGTGCACGTGCCGGGTTGCACGGTTCCGCTGCATTGGTCCACGCAGGTGTGGGTGCAAGCCTGACCACTATCGCCGCCGGAGCCGACCGCCCCACCCGAGGAGGGCAGGGAACCGCCGGTGCCGGGAGCCGTGCCGCCAGTGCCGGGAGCCGTGCCGCCACTCGCGCTGCCTCCAGCAGCGGCGCCGCCAGTGCCGCCCGGTAATGCACCGCCGGACCCAACCTGTGCACCACCGACACCTGCAGCGCCGCCGGTACCGCCCTGGCTGGGGGGCGTGGTGCTGCAAGCGGCCGTCAAGCAGGCCAGGCCAAGGCCCAAGAGGTGGTGTTTGCTCATCGGGTAGAAGCTCATTTTCCGGTCTCCACAAAGAATCTCGTTCGCTATTCTGCTGGTCTTGCCGGAGCTCAGGGCCCGGTCACGATTCCGACGACGTCCGCATCGTAGTTCTGGGCGGTCACGTAGTTGCCCTTGAACCAGAGCAGTGCAGTGTGCTCGCTGTCCCACTTCGGCACCACGGGACGGAAGTTGTCGGCCGTGGAGTTCATGGTGATCGGCGTCCAGGTGAAGGTCGCGCCGTCATCACAGCTCACTCCCTTCCAGATCTCGTGCTGCCCCTGATCCGTGGTGTCGTCTCGCGGATCGAACGGCGTCGACACGTAGACGATCTCCGGGTGGTCAGGATCGAGCGCACCACCGCCGACGTAGTCCTGCTCGTCGGCGTACATCTTCGGCCCACTCTTCACCAAGTAGGTGGGAGTCCATTCGGTGCCATCGAAGCGAGCATAGAGCGTGCGGTGGTCGGGGTTCTCCTGGCCCTGCGTGCCGTTGTTGCGCGCCTTCCACAGCGTGCCGATGGTCCCGTCCTCGAAGCGCATGATGTCGAAGTTCCAGAGGTGGTTCATCGTCATCCCGTTCACCTGCGTGCCCTGCTGGAACACCGTGGTGTAGGCCGTGATGTTCTCCGCCTCGCCGTCGTTGATGTCGGCGTCGATGACGGCGCCTGCGGAGTTGTGGACCTGCCCGTCTTGGATGTAGCCGTGGTAGAGGCTGTTGTTGTTGTCGCGAGGGTGGGCCTCGGTGGCCAGGAAGTCGATGCGGTCGACGCCGTTGCCCCAGTACTTGTAGTAGCCGGCGACGTAGCCGGTGAGAGGCTGGGCGGTGAGGCGCCCGCCGTACTCCCAGGTTGCGCCGCCGTCCTCGGAGTAGAGGAAGTTCGGGCTGGTTTCGACCGAGCGCACGAAGTTGTAGATGCGCCCCTCGGCGCTCATGTTCCAGATGTTGTTGTAGGTGACCGTGCGGTTGCCTGCCGGCGTCGACCAGGGGCAGTCGGTGGCGTCGGGGAGCTCGGTTCCCCAGTCGAACTGGAAGGCGTTCTGTGCCCAGCTCCC